>ENA-OSET01003045-OSET01003045.1-sediment-metagenome-genome-assembly--contig:-NODE-3045-length-15647-cov-3.879576_pt1 | contig 15647 bp, 12 predicted proteins | sample MGYA00237882_ERZ534229 | MGnify/ENA primary metagenome ERZ534229 (study PRJEB26408, sample SAMN06266212) | sediment metagenome | isolation source: Hudson Canyon methane seep mesocosm | place... | reverse complement strand
ACGGTCACCGTGTGTTCCTGCATCGCCTGCAGCAACGCTGACTGGGTGCGTGGGCTGGCACGGTTGATTTCATCGGCCATCAGCAATTGGCAGAACACAGGCCCTGGCACAAATCGGAACGACCGGTGGCCGTCGGGGTCGGTATCCAGAACTTCGGACCCAAGAATGTCGGCCGGCATCAGATCAGGTGTGAACTGGATTCGATTGCCATCCAGGCCCATCACGGTCGCAAGAGTTTCCACCAGCAGGGTTTTGCCCAGCCCCGGCAACCCGATCAGCAACCCGTGACCGCCACACAACAGTGTCGACAGCGCCAGATCCACCACACGCGTTTGTCCGATGAACTGTCGGGTGATCGAGTCCCGCGCTTGTTGCAGTTTTTCCTGCAAAGCCTCAATTTCAGTCAGCAGGTCGTCGGGTTCGGACATGACATTCCCCTTGTCGCGAATATATACTGGTACTCTATCGTGCTGGAGGGAAATGGCAAAAGCAATGAATGGACAAAATGATGTGAGCCCGTCGGCCGAGGGCATCGCGGCGTCGATAAAAGCCGCAAAGAGTGGCGGATTGCCGCCAGTGCACCTGTGGAACCCGGCGTTCTGCGGTGATTTGGATATGCGGATCGCCCGCGATGGCACCTGGTTTTATCTGGGCACCCCAATTGGCCGCTTCGAGCTGGTCAAACTGTTCTCATCGATTCTTAAACGCGAAGACGGTAAATATTTTCTGGTCACTCCGGTTGAAAAGGTCGGCATCACTGTCGACGATGCGCCGTTTGTTGCGGTGGATTTTGACTCCACAGGCAGTGGGGCCGCGCAGATTATCAGCTTCTCCACTCATGTGGGGGACATTGCTATTGCCGGACCAGACCACCCTATCCGGGTGGTGCGCGATCCGCAGACAGGAGAGCCGTCCCCTTACGTCCTGATTCGCGCCGACCTAGAGGCCCTGATTGATCGCAAAAGCTTTTACCGGCTGGTCGATCTGGGTGCGCATCACGATGGCTGGTTCGGAGTGTGGTCGTCAGGGCAGTTTTTCCCGGTGATCCCGTCAGCGGATTTGGACGAGACATGATGGGCTTACCGGTTGTTTCTGATTTGAGGGTTACCGGGTACTGACGTCAAATGCGCGCAATTTGAAGAAATGATGGCACCACACTCGAAGCGATATGTGTCATTTGTTGACAACCCCGGCCTCACGTCTGGGGCTGATCACATTTAACCGGGAAGGGTCCTGATGCCTAAGTTTGCAGCCAATATCTCGCTGCTGTTTTCCGAACTGCCTTACCTCGACCGGTTTCAGGCCGCCGCCGCTGCCGGGTTCGAGGCCGTGGAGATCCTGTATCCCTATGAGACTGCCGCCAAGGAAACCCAGCGCGCCCTGATGAGCAACGGGTTGGAGCTATTGCTGATCAATGCACCTCCGCCGAATTATACCGGAGGTGAGCCGGGTTATGCGGCCATTCCTGGTGGCGAGGACCGCTTCCAGCGCGATATCCGCAGGACGCTGCGCTATGCGGAAGTGCTGCGCCCAGGGATGATCCATGTAATGGCCGGCTATGAAAAAGGTCTGGCAGCACAGGAGACCTATATTCGCAATCTGCAATGGGCAGCGGATCGGGCGCCTGAGCAGAAATTCACCATCGAACCGCTCAACAGCGGTGACCAGCCGGGCTATTTTCTGGATGATTACAATCTGGCGGTTGAGATTCTGGATGCCGTGGACCGCCCTAATGTTGGGTTACAATTCGATGCCTATCATGCGCAGATGATCCATGGTGACGCCGCGCAGGTCTGGGATGCGTTTTCAACCCATGCTGCGCATATCCAAATCGGCGCGGCACCGGCTCGCAGTGAGCCGGGTACGGGCCCAATGGATTTTAGCGCTCTGTTTAATGCGTTTGATGAAAGCGGCTACGCGGGCTGGGTGAGTGCAGAGTACACCCCAACAACCAAACGCACCGAGGATAGCCTAGGATGGATGTCGTAAACAGATAAACGACGAAGTGTACAAGTGCGCTGGAGTGAGGTTCGTTTTCGCATGCAGGTGGATCGCATTTTGGCAGGAGATTCCAGTTTCGTGTTCGGCTGCCCATACCTTTGGAACATGCATCGTAGCTGTATTGAGGTATCGCAAGGGTTTGCCAAAGAACGGCGTTCTCCCGCCCGTCATCGGCCTCCTGTCGGAGGTACTCTGCCAGTTGGGCGTGGCATGAAGCACTCCTACGGAGCACTACATGCGGGTCGTGTGCCACCGGCGCCGCGCATTGCGCGGCGCTTGGCCCAAGACTGTCATGGGGAATTGGCGTAGCCGGTTCACCTTGCAGGCGCGGGAGTGCACCGTTGATGGGCTGTTGGCTAGTGTGCCTCGGCCCAGTTGGCACCACGTCCGGCATCCACGATGAGTTTTACATCCAAATGCACCGCCGGGTCGGCGGCGTTTTCCATTGCGGTGCGGGCTGCTGCAATGGTTTCTTCGACGGAGGCCTCAGGAACTTCGAACAGTAGTTCATCGTGCACCTGCAGCAGCATGCGTGCGGGCAGGTGGGCGATGGCGTCGGGCATGCGGATCATGGCGCGGCGGATTACATCTGCTGCGGTGCCCTGGATCGGTGCGTTGATGGCGGCGCGTTTGGCAAAACCGGCGCGCGGCCCTTTGGCAGCGATCTCAGGGGTATGGATCTTGCGGCCGAACAGGGTCTGGACATAGCCGTGCTCTTTGGCGAACTCGACCGTTGCGTCCATGTAGGTGCGGATGCCGGGGAAGCGCTCGAAATAGCGGTTGATGAACCCCTGTGCCTCGGCCCGTGGAATGCGCAGGTTGCGCGCCAGGCCAAAGCCCGAGATGCCATAGATGACGCCAAAGTTGATCGCCTTGGCCTGTCGGCGGATTTCCGGTGTCATCTCATCCAGCGATACGTCGAACATTTCCGAGGCGGTCATGGCGTGAATGTCCAGCCCGTCGGCAAAGGCCTGCTTCAGCGCATCAATGCCGGCAACATGGGCCAGAATGCGCAGTTCGATCTGACTGTAATCGAGTGACAGCAACACATTACCGGGCTCAGGTATAAAGGCCTCGCGGATGCGACGGCCCTCTTCGCTGCGCACCGGAATGTTTTGCAGGTTGGGATCTTTTGAGGCCATGCGCCCGGTGTTGGCACCAGTCTGCAAATAAGAAGTATGCACCCGGCCGGTGTCTGCATTGATATGGTCCTGAAGGGCATCCGTGTAGGTAGACTTCAGTTTGGACAGTTGACGCCAGTCCAACACGCGTGCGGGCAAGTCGTGTTCGGTGGCCAGATCCTCCAGGATATCAGCCCCAGTAGCATAGGCGCCGGTCTTGCCCTTTTTGCCACCCTCGAGACCCATTTCGTCAAACAGGATTTCGCCCAGCTGTTTTGGGCTGCCGACGTTAAAGGGCCGCCCGGCGAGTGCGTGAATATCCGCCTCCAGCTCTGCCATTTTCTGGGCAAAGGCATTGGACATACGGCTGAGCGTGTCACGGTCAACCTTGATGCCGTCCATTTCCATCTTGGCCAGCACCGGTATCAGTGGCCGCTCCAGCGTTTCATAAACAGTAGAGACTTTTGTCTGGTGCAATCGTGGTTTGAACAGCTGCCACAGGCGCAAAGTAATATCGGCGTCCTCGGCGGCATAGGGAATGGCGTCGCTGACCGGGACTTTGTCAAAAGTGATCGCGGATTTTCCTGTGCCCAGCAGAGGTTTGATCGGGATTGGTGTGTGATCCAGATAGCGTTCGGACAGGGTATCCATGCCGTGATTGTGCAACCCGCCGTGCAATGCATATGACATCAGCATAGTGTCATCCATCGGCGCAACCGTGATGCCCTGACGGGCAAAGATCTTGGCGTCATATTTCATGTTTTGGCCGATCTTCATGATCGCCGGGTCTTCCAGAACGGGTTTTAGCATCTCCAGTGCCGTGGTCAGTGGCATTTGCCCCTTGGCCAGATCGTCCGAGCCGAACAGATCATCTGCTGCTGCGGCGCGGTGGGTCAGCGGGATGTAGCAGGCGGTTCCCGGCTCGACACAGAGTGAAATACCAACCAGATCGACGACCATTTCGTCCAGCCCGGTGGTTTCGGTATCTACCGCCACCCAGCCACGTTGGCGGATCTGGTCGATCCAGGGCTGCAGCTCGACGGCACTGCGGACACAGGTGTAGGCGTCACGATCAAAGGGCACATCCTCGGCAATGACCTCGATCACTCCGGCGGGGGCTTCGGCAATGGCCGGTGCCTCTTGCCCCAATTGATCTGCCATCCGTTTGGTGAGGGTGCGGAATTCCATTTCGGCAAGGAAGCCCAGCAGCACTTCGGGATCGGGATCGCGCACCTCAAGGTCTGCAATGGTGAAGTCCAGCGCCATGTTGCAGTCCAGCTGTACCAATGTCTTGGACATCTCGATCTGCTCGCGCTTGTCGATCAGGGTCTGGCGGCGTTTGGGTTGCTTGATCTCACTGGCGCGGTCCAGCAGGCTTTCCAGATCACCGTATTCATTGATCAGAAGGGCTGCGGTTTTAATGCCGATTCCCGGCGCGCCGGGGACGTTATCGACGCTATCACCCGCCAGCGCCTGTACATCGACCACCCGTTCAGGGCCAACGCCGAATTTCTCAATCACACCGTCCCGGTCGATGCGTTTGTTTTTCATCGCGTCCAGCATTTCAACGCCGCCGCCAACCAGTTGCATCAGATCCTTGTCGGAACTGATGATGGTACAGCGCCCACCGGCATCGCGGGCCTGACAGGCCAGGGTGGCCATGATGTCATCGGCCTCAAACCCTTCGACCTCTTTGCAGGCAATGTTAAAGGCACGGGTGGCGGTGCGGGTCAGCGGAAACTGTGGGCGCAGATCTTCGGGGGCAGGGGGACGGTTGGCCTTGTAAAGGTCATACAGATCATTTCGGAACGTCTTGCCAGAATGGTCAAATATTACCGCTACATGGGTGGGGGCGTCGGGGCCGGTGTTGCCCTCGACATAGCGTTGCAACATGTTGCAGAACCCGGCGACAGCGCCAATCGGCAGCCCGTCAGATTTACGCGTCAATGGCGGCAATGCGTGATAGGCGCGAAAAATAAACGCCGAGCCGTCGATCAGATGCAAATGGCAGCCTTTGCCGAATTCCGTATTGCTCATGCCCGTGCGCTCCTCGGTGTGCTGGTTTGGTCCTGTTATCAGTTATCCCGCTTGTAAGGGCAACGCCGGAAGACAGTTCTTGTGTGCAGAAACGGAGGGGGCCTCATCGCTGGTGGTCCCCGTGCATATCCAGTAGGAGATTTTACGAGCCAGGGCAGAATAGGGGCAAGTGCCGCGATGACACAGGATGCGATACGGATTGAAGGTTTGCGCAAGACCTACAAGGGCGCAAAGGGACAACCCGAGAAGCAGGCGCTTAGAGGTATCGATCTGAGCATTCCGCGCGGATCTGTGTTTGGTCTGCTGGGCCCCAATGGTGCCGGCAAATCGACGATGATCAATATCCTGGCCGGTCTGGTGCTTAAAACCTCGGGTAAGGTGACAATCTGGGGCTTTGATCAGGATGCCAACCCTCGTCAGTCGCGGGCCTCGATCGGGGTGATGCCGCAAGAGCTGAACCTGGATCCGTTCTTTTCCCCGCGTGGCGCGCTAGAGGTGCAGGCAGGGCTGTATGGTGTCCCCAAATCCGAACGCCGCAGCGACGAGATTTTGCGCATGATCGGGCTGGAGGACAAGGCCGAGGCCTATGCCCGGACACTATCGGGTGGCATGCAGCGTCGGTTGTTGCTGGGCAAGGCATTGGTGCATCGCCCGAATATTCTGGTGCTGGATGAGCCGACCGCAGGTGTTGATATCGAGTTGCGCCAAATGTTGTGGACCAATATCCGCAAGTTGAACAAACAGGGCATGACCATCATCCTGACCACCCACTACCTGGAAGAGGCCGAAGAGATGTGCGACGAGATCGCCATCATCAATGAGGGCGAGGTGGTGGTGCGTGACAGTACGGTCAATCTGCTGGGCCGTCTGGACAGCAAAACGATGGTCGTGCAACCCGATCAGCCGGTCACAGACCTGCCCCAAGGGGATGGAATTGGGGCCGAGTTGCGCAGCGATGGCGCTGTGGTACTGCGCTACCGTGTTGGTTCTACCAGTGCGGAACAGGTACTTGCCGCGGTGCGCGATGCGGGCATCACCATCCGGGATGTGAAAACGGAAGAGGCGGATCTGGAAGACGTGTTCTTGTCTTTGACCAAGACGAAGTAGCGCCGGTAATTGCGAATAGGTGGCGCTGCTGAGGTGCCTTAGCAGGCTTTGGAGGATGCCCCACAACACGCCAGCACGCCCTGGTGACTGTTGCAGCAATCCTTGATCAGATAGCCCATCATGCCGCCCATGGCGTCAAAATCGACGCGGTAAATGATATTGCGTGATCTGCGCTCGGCGGTGACCAGCCCGGCCTTGGCAAGCGTGGACAGGTGAAATGACGCCCTGGACGATGCCGCGTCAACGGCTTCGCCAATCTCTCCGGCGGAAGCGCCGTCGCTGCCTTTGGTGACCAGAAACGTGAGGATGCGCAGCCGTGTTTCCTGAGCAAGGGCCCCCAGGGCCTCGATGACTTGATCTTCTTTCATATTTCAACTCCTGTTGAGATGTCTATTGACTCCATCATATTTCAATAATACTTGAGATATTGAAATATGATGGAGATTTACACGATGACAGATCAACTGACAACACTGAACGACATGCTGAAGGCGCTGGACTCCGAAGATGCAACGCTGCCGCTGGTGTTTACCACCCAGGACGGTGAGATCGGCGGAGGGTATCACGTAACCGAATTAAAGCAGACTTCGATCCGCAGCATTGATTGTGGGGGTAATATTGATGACTGGCGGGAAACGCACATTCAGTTGTTGGATGGTCAAATCGGCGATCACATGAGGGTCGGAAAATTCACCTCTATCGCTGCTCAGAGCGCGGCCAAACTGAACGGGCTGGGTAAGGCTCCGCTGTATTTCGAGTTTGCGTTGGAGAACAAGGGGCTTCGCCGTTATCAGGTCCAGTCGTTTGCGTCTGAGGTGGGGCAGATCAGCATAGGGCTGAGTGAGGGCCGGGCCACGTGCAAAGCAGCGGGGGTAAGGAAAATGTCAGCCAAACCAGCGGGATGTTGCGGCACATCAAGCGCCAGCACCGCATGCTGCTTCTAAGGAAGCTCTAGCACGTTTGGGTGTGGGCTCTTTGGGTTCAGCAGGCGTTACGGAACCGGGCCTCGGCGTAAGGGTCACCTTGGCCCGGTCTTTTGGATGAGGTTTTCAGCCCCTGTCTACCCGCGCCTGGTAGCAATTGTTGCGGGATGACCGGATGTGGATGTAATCCACCCGCTCATCCGCAAAGATGTCTTTTGTCTGTTGCGCCAGCTGGTCTTTGCCAATGACGACTCCGGTGCCGTAGACGATACGATCATCCTGATTGTAGCCTTTGATCAGATAGTCAGGCGAGTGGCGGAAGATTTCGGGTATCTGATTGTCTTGGTGTTGATCACAAGGATCTGCGCAAAGAAAGATCGGCCCGGTTTCCGCGTAGGGCTGCGCGGCAGGGAACGGACGATGGGCCAGGATCAGCATCTCGGCCCCTTTTGGGATGTATTTCAGACAATGGCGGCAGGGGTTTCCACCGCCATCTGATTGCGCGTGTTCGGCCGACTGACCATGGGCGTCCGGCCCACCGTTTTGCAGGGCGCGGACGATGTCGGTTGGTAGGGCTGTGATGTTGATCATGAGATGTCTCCGTTTGTTGTTCGGACGTTGCCAGAGTTCAGTGACCTGGATCGACCCGTTTCCTGCGCATTTGAACGCGGGCTCCCGCCCGTCGTCAGCGCCCTGTCGGGCGCATTCCTTCCGTTGGGCGTGGCACTGCGCCTGCGGCACAGTGCGGGTGAGTGCACAAGAGGACTCGAAATGAGAACAAAACAGGAATATCGTGTCCGGCATGTTTGCTGAATTTGCGAATCTTTCGAACTTCACCTTTCTCACCGGGGCGTCCCACCCGGAGGAGTATGTTCAGCGTGCGCTGGTACTGGGTATCCCGGCACTGGCGATTGCAGATGAGAACTCGGTCAGTGGTATCGTGCGGGCCCATACTGAGGCACGTGATATTGCCCGGCGAGTGCGCGAGCGGATGGCCTGGGATAAGGATAATGACCCGATTGGGCCACCCTGTCCGGATAATATGGCCCGACCTGCCAGTTTTCCGATCTATGACATGCCGCGCCTGATGCCGGCGGCAAAGTTGTTGTTCACTGATGCGCCCCCTGTGATCGCCTTGCCCGAAACCCGGATCGGGTGGGGTAACCTGTGTCGCGTCATCTCACGCGGGCGGTTGAGGGCGGATAAGGGGGACTGCATCCTGTATCTGTCTGACTTGCTGGAGTTCGCTGACGGTCTTCACCTGCAGCTGGTGCCACAGACGCTGCGGGGGCAGGGCGGTGCGGGCGGATGGTTGCCGCATATGAGTGGTTTGACGCGGCGCTTTGGCGGGCGGATGCATCTGTTGATGGCTCCGGCATATGATGGCACCGATGGGGCCTGGTTTGCGCAGGTTTCGGCTTGGGCTGTCGAACTGAACATTCCTACGCTGGCCAGCGCCGCGCCGCGGATGCATCACGGGGCGCGGCGGCGGTTGGCGGATGTCCTGAGCGCGATCCGGTTGCATAGCAAGGTCGAGACATTGGGGCGCTCGGCGCAGGCCAATGGCGAGCAGCGGATGCGGTCCGAGGTGGAGATGCGGCGGATTTTTGCTGGCTATGAGGGCGCGGTGGATCGGGCCGGGGCATTGGCGGAACAGCTGAGTTTTTCACTGGACGAGTTGCGCTATGAGTATCCCAGTGAGGCAACTGATGGCGAAACACCAAGCGAAAGGCTGCGCAGATTGGCGCTGGAGGGGCTGGCTTGTCGTTATCCGGGTGGCGCCTCGGCCAAGGTGCGGGCCATGCTGGAGCATGAGCTGACCTTGATCGGCAAGCTGCGCTATGATCCCTATTTCCTGACCGTGCGCGACATTGTGGATTTCGCGCGCAAGCGTGGCATCCTGTGTCAGGGCCGCGGATCAGCGGCCAATTCGGTGGTCTGCTATTGTCTGGGAGTGACCTCTGTCAGCCCAGAGATCGGCACCATGGTATTTGAGCGTTTTGTGTCCGAGGCCCGGAACGAGCCGCCCGATATCGATGTGGATTTTGAGCACGAGCGCCGCGAGGAGGTGATCCAGCATATTTACGAGCACTATGGCCGTAAACGTGCCGGGCTCTGCGCGACGGTGATCCATTACCGGGGCAAACGGGCGATCCGTGAGGTCGGGCGCGCCATGGGGTTGAGCGAGGACACGATCTCGGCGCTGTCGTCCCAGCTATGGGGTTTTTTCAGCGCCAAGGGGCTAGAGGCACAGCGGATGGCCGAAATCGGGCTGGATGCCAGTGACCTCCGTTTGCGCCAGACCATGGATATGGTCTATCAAATTATCGGTTTTCCGCGGCATCTGTCTCAGCATGTGGGTGGGTTTATCATCACCGATGGCCGGTTGGACGAGTTGGTGCCGATTGAGAACGCCACCATGGAGGGGCGCACGGTGATCTGTTGGGACAAGGACGACATCGACGCGCTGGGCATTCTTAAGGTCGATGTGCTGAGCCTGGGGATGCTGACCTGTATCCGCAAGGCGTTTGATCTGATCCACACCCATCACCGCCAAAGCTGGAGTCTGGCCAGCCTGCCACCCGAGGATCCGGTGGTCTATGACATGCTGTGCAAGGCTGACTGCATTGGCGTGTTTCAGGTCGAAAGCCGGGCGCAGATGAATTTTCTGCCGCGCATGCGACCGCGTAAGTTCTACGATTTGGTGATCGAAGTGGCGATCATCCGGCCGGGCCCGATCCAGGGGGACATGGTGCATCCGTATATCCGCCGTCGCAATGGCGAGGAACAGGTGACACTGCCCTCGGATGCGCTGGGCGCTGTGCTGCGCAAGACGTTGGGGGTGCCACTGTTTCAGGAACAGGCGATGCAGATTGCCATTGTCGGTGCGGGGTTTACGCCGGAGCAAGCAGATCGGCTGCGTCGCTCGCTGGCGACGTTCAAGAAACACGGCAATGTCAGTGAGTTCCGGGCATTGTTCCTACGCGGTATGGCGCGCAATGGATACGAGACAGAGTTTGCCGAGCGGTGTTTTAGCCAGATCGAGGGGTTTGGCTCGTATGGGTTCCCCGAAAGCCATGCGGCCAGTTTCGCACTGCTGGTCTATGCCTCAGCCTGGATCAAGTGTCACCACCCCGGCATCTTTGCCTGTGCGTTGCTGAATGCGCAGCCGATGGGATTTTATGCCCCGGCGCAGATCGTGCGGGATGCACGGAAACATGGGGTCGAGGTGCGGCCGATCTGTATCAACGCCAGCTTCTGGGACAACGTGATGGAGCCGGATGGCCGCGGTGGGCTGGCGCTGCGGCTGGGGTTGCGCCAGATTAAGGGATTGCGGGAAGAAGATGCCAGCTGGCTGACCGCAGCGCGGGGCAATGGCTACACAGAGATTGACGATGTCTGGCGCAAAGCAGGGCTGGCCCCCGGGGTGATTGAGCGATTGGCTGAGGCGGATGTCTTTGCCGCGTTGGGCATGAGGCGTCGCGAGGCGCTGTGGGCCGCCAAAGCCATTGCCTCGGTCAAGCCGCTGCCGCTGTTTGCCCAAGGGCTGGAGGGGGAGGCGATTGATGAACCCGCTGCGATGTTGCCTGCGATGTCTTTGGGGGAAGAGGTGGTGGAGGATTATGTTGCGATGCGACTGTCGCTGAGGGCGCATCCGCTGGCCTTGTTGAGGGACCGTCTGACGCCGCAGAGCATCAGAGGTATCGCAGAGTGAGGGGGAAGAGTTTGAGTATTTTTGAAAAGATGAAGGGAAGGTGGCGCGATAACGTCTGTTCACCATCCGGAGGATAGGTTGTAGAAGACCAGCAGGCATTTTTGTATCCGGAGCCCTGACATGTCCACGCCCAAACCCGTTGTTCTATGTATTCTTGATGGTTGGGGGAGTGGCGAATCCAGCGTGGCAAATGCACCACATCTGGCGCAGACTCCTGCTTTTGATGCGCTGATGGCGCAGGGGCCGCAGGCGCGACTGGTCACACATGGTCCTGACGTTGGTCTGCCCAGTGGTCAGATGGGCAATTCGGAAGTGGGACATACCAATATTGGCGCCGGCCGAGTGGTGGCGATGGACCTGGGGCAAATTGATCTGGCGATCGAGGATGGCTCATTTTTTGAAAATGCGGCTTTGTTGCAGTTTATCGCCAAGCTAAAGGCCACCGGTGGTGCGGCGCATCTGATGGGGCTGGTGTCGGATGGCGGCGTGCATGGGCATATCAGCCACATTCTGGCAGCGGTCCAGGCGATTACGGATGCCGGCGTGCCGGTCTGGCTGCATGCGATCACCGATGGGCGCGATGTGGCGCCGAAATCGGCGCTGGGGTATTTTGACAAGCTGCAGGCTGCCTTGCCACAGGGGGTTGAAATTGCCACTGTCACTGGCCGGTATTATGCCATGGATCGTGATAACCGCTGGCAACGGGTCAGTCAGGCCTATGCGGCGATGATCAAGGGCGGTGGCCGGGTGGTGGCGGATGCCAAAGCGGCAGTGACACTGTCCTATGAGCAAGGCGAGACAGATGAATTCATCTCGGCCTCGGTTGTGGGGGAGTTCCCCGGTGTGCGCGACGGGGATGGGTTTTTCTGTTTGAACTTTCGTGCCGACCGCGCGCGTGAGATTCTGGCGGCGATTGGTCAGCCGGATTTTGATGCCTTTGACACCGGAAAGCGACCAAAACTGGCGGCGCTATTGGGCATGGTGGGGTATTCGGATGATCACAACACCTACATGACCGTTGCCTATCCCAAGGCGGTGATCGTCAATACGCTGGGGGAATGGGTGGCCAAGCAGGGGTTGCGTCAGTTCCGTCTAGCTGAGACCGAGAAATATCCGCATGTCACATTCTTCCTGAATGGTGGCAAAGAAGAGCCCGAGCAAGGCGAAGACCGGTTTATGCCGAAGTCACCCGATGTGGCGACCTATGATCTGCAGCCAGAAATGTCGGCACCCGAGGTGACAGGCAAATTTGTTGAGGCGATTGAGGCTGGCTATGATCTGATTGTGACCAATTACGCCAACCCCGATATGGTAGGCCATACCGGCGATTTGCAGGCGGCGATGAAGGCCTGTGAGGCGGTGGATCAAGGGTTGGCGGCGGTGGTTGCGGCGGTAAAGAAGGCTGGTGGTGCGATGCTGGTGACAGCGGATCATGGCAACTGCGAAGTGATGGTGGATCCGCAAACGGGTGAACCACATACGGCACATACGCTGAACCTGGTGCCATTGGCCTTGGTTGGCGGCCCCGAGGGCGCCACATTGCGCGACGGGCGGTTGGCCGATTTGGCGCCGACTTTGCTAGAGCTGATGGGGCTGGACAAGCCAAAGGAAATGACCGGAGAGAGCTTGCTGGCATGATATTGCGCGCTGCGTTTTTAATATTCTGCCTGATTGGGCAGGGGGCTGTTGCTGCCGACGATCCGGCCAGTGCGGCCCGCGCGGCCAGCCAGCAATTGGAAACGGCGACGGTGCAGTTGCAGAGCGCAGATAGTGCGCGAGACCGGGTGAAGGCGCTGACCGAAACCGTGCGCGCCTACGAGGCGGGGCTGGCCGCAATGCGGGACGGCTTGCGCCGGGTGGCCCGGCGCGAGGCACAGCTGATTGCGCAATTGCAGTCGCGTGAGGATGAGGTCGCAGATCTGCTTGGTATTTTGCAGACCATCGAGACTTCGGCGCCGCCTGTCTTGCTGTTGCACCCATCGGGGCCGCTGGGCGCGGCCCGGTCGGCGATGATGCTGGCTGAAGTGACGCCGGGATTACATGCGCGTGTCGAGGCATTGAAACGGGATCTGGAGGAGGTGCAGACCCTGCGTCTCTTGCAGCAAAACGCTGCGGGTATCTTGCAGGGTGGTCTGGCTGGCGTTCAACAGGCGCGCGCGAAACTGTCGACCGCTATTGCCGACCGCAGGGATTTACCGCGCCGGTTTACACATGACCCTGTGCGTACCTCAATTCTGATCTCCTCGACCGAGACATTGCAGGGCTTTGCCAGTGGGCTTGCCAATATTGTTGAGGGTGAAATTGCAGAATCCAGTGCGGATATCAGCTCCCAGCGGGGCGAGGTCCCACTACCAGTGCAGGGATTGGTGTTGCGTGGATTTGGTGCCCAGGATGCAGCTGGCATTTCGCGCCCGGGCCTGTTGATTGCGGCACGGCCACGGGCGCTGGTGTCGTCCCCTACGGCAGCAACTATTCGGTATCGTGGTCCCTTGCTGGATCTGGGCAATGTGGTGATTCTTGAACCGCAATCCGACATGTTGTTTGTTCTGTCTGGACTGGCCGAAGTATTTGGAGAGGCGGGGCAAGTGATCCCCAAGGGGACGCCAGTTGGGCTAATGGGGGGTGTTACCCCGGAAATTGGTGCGATATTGTCACTTAGCGGTGATGGGGCTGGAACTGACCGGACAGAAACGCTCTATATAGAAGTTAGACTGCATGATACCCCGGTGGACCCTGCAATTTGGTTCCGTACCGAATAAGGATGGATAAAAGCATATGAAAAAGTTTGCGATGGCAGCTGTCGGCGGAACGCTGGCAGGAATCCTTGCGACCACCTATGTGGCGGGACCGCTGCTGGCACAGGACAGCGCCCGCGCGGCGACTGTGTATGAACAGTTGGACCTGTTTGGCGACATTTTTGAACGCATCCGCGTGCAATACGTCGAAGAGGTAGATGAAACCGAGCTGATTGAAGCCGCCATTGGCGGCATGTTGGCCTCGCTTGATCCGCATTCCAGCTATCTGTCGCCCGATGATGCGGCGCAGATGCGGGTGCAGACGCGCGGCGAATTCGGCGGCTTGGGAATCGAAGTCACTCAGGAAGAGGGTTATGTCAAAGTGGTGTCGCCAATGGATGGCACCCCGGCGGATGAGGCTGGCATGGAAGCCGGCGACTTTATCACACATGTCGATGGCGAAAGCATGCTGGGTCTGTCGCTGGACGAAGCGGTGGATATGATGCGCGGGCCGATCGGCTCGGAGATCATCATCACTGTGGTCCGCGAAGGTGAGGACGAGCCGTTTGATGTCTCGATCATCCGCGACACCATCAAGCTGACGGCTGTCCGCGCCCGCACCGAGGGCTCGACCGTTGTGCTGCGGATTTCCACCTTTAACGATCAGACCACGCCAAACCTGATTTCGGGTCTGAATGAACAGATCGAAGAGGCTGGCGGAATTGATAAGGTCAATGGCGTGGTGCTGGATCTGCGCAATAACCCAGGTGGGTTGCTGAACCAGGCGATCCGTGTCTCGGATGAATTCCTCGAAAGCGGCGAAATCGTTTCGACCCGGGGCCGTAACCCGGAAGATGGCGAACGGTTCAACGCCACGCCTGGTGATCTGGCCGAAGGTCTGCCGATTGTGGTGCTGATCAATGGTGGATCGGCCTCGGCTTCGGAAATCGTTGCGGGCGCTTTGCAGGACCATCGTCGGGCCATCGTCGTTGGCACCAAGAGCTTTGGTAAGGGATCGGTCCAGACTGTGATGCCACTGCGTGGCGACGGTGCCATGCGCCTGACCACAGCGCGCTATTACACCCCATCGGGCCGGTCTATCCAGGCTTTGGGCGTCTCGCCTGACATCATTGTCGAACAGCCGCGTCGCGCGACAAGCACCGAAGAGGACGAAGCCGAGACTGCACGTCGTATGCGCTCCGAGGCGGACCTTCGCGGTAGCCTGAACAATGACAGCCTGTCTGAAGATGAAATTCGCCAGATTGAGGAAGATCGTGCCAAGGCCGAAGCTGCCGCAGATCTGCGCGATAACGACTATCAGCTGGCCTATGCCATTGATGTGCTGAAAGGACTGTCCGCACTGGCAAAGTAAGCCTGGCAGATGTCTGAATGAAAAAGGCCGTCCCGGTGGGGCGGCCTTTTTTGTTGGCAGGCCGGTTTTTGTCATCATTTTTACATCCACGCCCGATTTCCGGCGACGGATCGGGGGGGGATTGGGTATCACTGTGACATGATGTTTGATTTGCCAGAATTCACCACACTATATGACGCGCTGGTGGCGCGTGATGATCGCTTTGATGGGCGTGCCTATGTCGGGGTGACCTCGACCGGTATTTTCTGCCGCTTGACCTGTCCCGCGCGCAAGCCCAAGCCGGAAAACTGCCAGTTCTATGACTCGGTCGGGGCCTGCATTGATGCGGGATTCCGGGCTTGTAAACGCTGTCACCCTTTGGCGCCAATGGCGGCGGCTGATCCGGTTATTGAGCGGCTGCTGACATCACTTGAGGCCCGCCCCGGATATCGGTGGTCCGAAGATGATATCGCGGCCATGGGATTGGATGCCTCGACTGTACGGCGCAGCTTCAAACGCCACTTTGGTATGACATTTCTGGAAATGGCCCGGCAGCGGCGCCTGCGGGAAGGGTTCACTGCCCTTAGCGTTGGCGATCCTGTCATCGCGGCGCAGATCGATGCGGGGTTTGAGTCGGCCAGCGCCTTTCGCGTGGCA
>ENA-OSET01003044-OSET01003044.1-sediment-metagenome-genome-assembly--contig:-NODE-3044-length-15651-cov-12.637665_pt1 | contig 15651 bp, 12 predicted proteins | sample MGYA00237882_ERZ534229 | MGnify/ENA primary metagenome ERZ534229 (study PRJEB26408, sample SAMN06266212) | sediment metagenome | isolation source: Hudson Canyon methane seep mesocosm | place... | reverse complement strand
AAATTAAATTCACTATTATAGGGAAACTTAAAGGCTACACATTTAAGACAGGACAGAAGTAGGATGGGCAAAGGGGCTTTATCCGTACCCATCAATTTAGCGCGATGTTTTTGATGGGCACGTCGTACCTCCTTTGCCCATCCTACATTTTATAATGTTATCCCGCTTTAAAATGGTAGCCTAAATAAAGACTTTGCATCAAGCCTATTTAAAGTTCACCAAAGCATTAAGCTTTTCTTTTGCTGCGCCCGAGGCAATCACTTCTTGCGCTTTAGTAACACCTGCAGACAAAGAATCGACTAAACCTGAAGCATAAATTGCAGCCCCAGCATTTAATGCAACAATATCTAAGGCAGGCCCAGGAACATTATCAAGCACTGATTTCAGCATAGTCAGGCTATCTTGCACATCATACACAGCTAAATCAGATAAATTCGCACGTGAAAAACCAAACTGCTCAGGAGTAATTGAATAGGTGTTAATAACACCCTCTTTTAACTCTGCAACGGAAGTAGGGCAAGCAATGCTAATTTCATCTAAGCCATCTTCAGCATTAACGACTAAAACATGCTCACTACCTAGTGCATTTAATACTTGTGCCAATGGCTCTACCCATTGCTGTGAGAAAACACCGAGTATTTGGTTCGGCGCTCCAGCTGGATTTGCTAAGGGACCTAATAAATTAAACAAGGTACGCACGCCCATTTCTTTGCGTGGGGCAGCAACATGCTTCATCGCACCATGATGTTTTTGTGCAAATAAAAACCCAACACCAATGCGATTAACACATTCTGCAACTTGCTCTGCTGAAAGGTTCAAATCAACACCGGCTGCTTCTAATACATCAGCACTACCTGAACGACTAGAGACTGAACGATTACCATGTTTAGCGACTGTTCCACCTGCAGCGGCAACAACAAATGCACAGGTTGTCGAGATATTAAAAGTATTAGCGCCATCACCCCCTGTGCCACAGGTATCAATGATATGCTCACCTTGTAGTTTGACCTTAGTGGCTAATTCACGCATCACTTCAGCAGCGGCCGTTATCTCTTCAACTGTTTCACCTTTACAACGCAAAGCAATTAAGAATCCTGCAATTTGAGCTGAGGTCGCCTCACCATTCATAATAGTACGCATCACATCACGCATTTCTGAGCGGCTTAAGTCCTGCTTATCTAAAACTATTTGTAGCGCTGTTTGTATATTCATTATCTATTTCAATCAACGTATCAAAAAATTACGCAACATATCATGCCCAAACTCAGTCAAAATTGATTCGGGGTGAAATTGGACGCCTTCAACATCCAAAGTCTTATGACGCACTCCCATAATTTCATCTAACAAACCATTTTCATCTTGCGTCCATGCAGTAACTTCTAAACAGTCAGGTAAGGTCTTTTGGTCGATCACTAATGAATGATAGCGCGTTGCAATAAAGGGGTTATTTAAGCCTTTAAACACACCCACATCATTATGATAAACAGGAGACACTTTGCCATGCATAATACTTTTAGCATGCACAATATTTCCACCAAAAGCAGTTCCTATACTTTGATGCCCTAAACAGACACCCAGTAATGGTAGCTTTCCTGCAAAAGTTAAAATAGTTTCTACTGAAATTCCCGCCTCTTTTGGCGTACAAGGACCTGGAGAAATAACAATTTTATCAGGCTGTAATGCTTTAATATCATCAATAGTGACCTCATCATTACGCACAACCGTCACTTCCGCATCTAATTCACCAAAATACTGAACCAAATTATAAGTAAATGAATCGTAATTATCGACCATCACTACTTTGCATTTACTCATGAGCGGCCTCCATCGATGCCTGCTTCGGCCATTGTGACTGCACGAAAAATTGCTCGTCCTTTATTCATGGTTTCATCCCACTCATTTCTCGGTACAGAATCATAAACAATCCCAGCGCCTGCTTGTATATGTAAAGTTTTATCTTTTATCACGGCTGTTCTAATTGCAATCGCAGTATCTAAATTTCCTGACCATGAGATATACCCAATAGCACCTGAATATACGCCACGCTTAACTGGCTCTAATTCATCAATAATTTCCATGGCACGAATTTTAGGAGCACCACTGACTGTTCCTGCTGGAAAGGTTGCTTTTAAGACATCAAAAGCATCATTGCCTTGCTGTAATTTACCGGTCACATTAGAAACAATGTGCATAACATGAGAGTAACGCTCGACAATCATTTTATCGGTCAGTTCGACAGTACCAATTTCTGATACACGTCCTGCATCATTACGTCCTAAATCAATCAACATCAAATGCTCTGCTAATTCTTTAGGGTCTGCTAATAGCTCTTTTTCTAAAGCGATGTCTTCGTCATTATTTTTACCTCTTGGTCGTGTCCCTGCAATCGGTCTAACAGTCACAGTATCATCTTCAAGACGTACTAATATTTCAGGGGATGAACCCACAATATGGAAATCCTCTAAATTCAAATAATACATATAAGGAGAAGGATTCAAACAACGCAATGCACGGTATAAATCGAGAGGCTGAGCAGAAAAGGGAATCGATAGGCGCTGAGATAATACGACCTGCATAACATCGCCAGCAACAATATATTCCTTAGCTTTTAAAACGGCTTCTTCAAATCCACTTTGTGTAAATCCTGAAACAAAATCGGCTTCATCCACTTGCTTAACAATATGTTCACTGTTTGTTTGTGCTTTTAGCTCACGCAGTTTATTAACTAATGTATCTAAACGCGTTTGCGCTTGTTCATAAGCATTGGCTTGCTCCGGATTAGCATGAGTAAGCAGCAACATCTTTCCTGACAAATTATCAAACACCAGCATCTCTTCAGAGACCATCAATAAAATATCAGGACTTCCAATAGGATCTTCTTTAGCCGTTGATTTTAGCCGTGGCTCTATATAACCAATCGTTTCATAACCAAAATAACCTACTAAACCGCCGTTGAATCTTGGTAAATCCTCAATATCAGGCACCTTAAAACGTTCTTTAAACTGCTCAATCCATACTAATGGGTTTTCATGTTCGAGTGTTTCAGTCACCTTTCCTGCGTATTCAATACTAATTGTATTGCCAAAGATTTTAATAATATCCTGACAAGGTAACCCAATAATTGAATAGCGGCCCCATTGCTCACCGCCGTGTACTGATTCAAAAAGATAGGAATAAGCACCATCTGCTAACTTAAGATAGGCACTTAATGGAGTATCCAAATCTGCTAATACTTCACGAGTAATAGGAACTCGGTTATAGCCTTGTTCGGCGTATTGTTTAAATTGTTCAGGTGTCATGAGTGTTTTTTATTGTTGTGACACGGTGCCTTTAGTCAATTTCCTTGACTTAGCTACGATATATTGTGAATTAAATTAACCGTTTATTTTAAACCAAAAAACTTTATTATGCTGAGTATTCAATTTACCTTACTCAATTTTAAAGTTGTGTAAAATTAAACTATTGTTATATGTTGAAGCAATATAATTAAGTTTAGTGTTATCTGATAGAACAATATCAATTTCATTCAAGGTAGCACCCTCCTTCACCATTATGCTTAAGTCTTTATTGAGAGTTGTACTGCTCACACCGTCTGAAAGTCTGAGTGTTAATTTGTTATTTTCTAGAGTGGGAAGAAAATCAAAACTATCTCGTGCTTGCCAGTAATCTCCAAAATCATCCATATTTCTGACCACTACACTTTCCGGCAATTGATCAAGAAAACTCTCTAAATCATTTAACTTTGATTCTCTATTTGGGTGAATAAGTAATACTGTAAGAGCGCTATTATTTGTATTTTTACCAAGAATATCTAACCACAAAGCAACCGCATTACTCAGGTTTTCATAATCACCATCGCTGATAATTAATGGGAATTCATAAATTGAAGATAAGTCTGATGATGCCGCCCGCTTGTACAGTAAGCGATAGGGAAAATTAGTTAATATATTATTTGCACTAAATGAGGAATCATATTTATAGCCCAAATCTTCCATAACCGATACCTGGTTGTCATTCCATAGTAAGTGGCCTGACCTAAATGTTTTTACATTTATATTTAAATCATTTTCAAGAAGGTTTTTTGAAACTTCTAATTCTCCATACACGGTTGCATTTGAACTGACGGTTCCATCATAACTTGGCCAGTAATTATCAATTGTATTCCCTGCACTACCTAAAGGAATGCTGACTTCATCATCCCAGTCTCTAAAATGGCCAACAGAATGACTGCTTATTACATGCCCCTGGTCTAAGACATATTGATAAATAGCATTATTCATCGTGTAATAATCACCATCATTCACATCATCAATATAATGCGTATTAATATTATAATTTACACTAACCCCTTTTTGAGTCTCTAAATCGCTAAATGCTTTCATCCAATCTGCTGATGACTGCGAGTCTACATCATGAGTAATAATAAGCGGAGCAGCGCTGTTACTCGGACTAGTATGCTTCCAGCTTGCATGTGCAATATTCTCTTCATAAATTGCTCGAAGAAATAACATAAATGTATCTGTGGTTGGTTCAAAGTCGTTTAAATAACTTCTCTCAGCATCAAAATCGAGGTTCATTTGATTACGAATAATGATATCTGTATATGAAACACCCAATAGATAAGTAAGCCCCGCTCCATAAGTATGTTTTGTTACTGCAGTCGATCCGTCATTGAAACTAGCTAAATCGGTTGCTGTATCCAATTCATAACTGCGAGTGTAAATATAGTCAGGTGTCTTTCCACCTCCTAAACTAATTTGTATTTCTTTTGGGTCATCAATGTAAACCAGGACAGGATCTTTAGTGCTAATATTCCAATCCATTAGACTTCTAGTATTTTTTCGACTTTGTGAACTCACGCCAAATAAGCTATATAAATCACTATCTGATAAACTTGTTGCAACAAAAATACCACCACCATGTACAAACTCGTTTAGCATTTGCTTTTCAGTAGCTGTTAAAGTGCCTGTTGCAATATATGAGCTGGTATAAAGTATCGGGGAATTTACTGCAGTGCTTACATTATCAGTTACTGCATATGGCATCCCCATAATATCCATTGCCTGCTTTAATGACTTAGTACTGCTATTCGATGCACTATTCCTACTTGATAAATCCAATATAACAATTTGATTTTCTATTGCTTTTTGTACAAATGACTCACTTTGAGTGATGAACTTCCAACTATAATCTGTGCTCAGTACACTTCCAGTTTCCGTGGCTGGCGATGCTACCATTGTCACAGTATAGGTTTCAGCATAGGCTAACTCCTCTGTGGGTGTAAAGGTTGCTGTTTTAGAATTTTCATCTACCAGCCAAGTACCTTGAACCCCTCCAGTTATTGAAAAAGAATCCTGCAATACATCTACATCCACCCCTTTATCCAACACAACTTTAATCACAGATTTAACACTAACTAAAGCTTCATTATTGCTAGGGAATGTCGAAAGCACATTACTTTCAATTCTTTCAACTACAGGGGTTTGATCCGTTGTGTTACTTGAACTTCCACAAGCTGTTAAAAAAATAAATATAAATACTAGGGTAATTCGAGTCATTGAGCCCTCCTACTACAAGATGAAAAATTAGTTTTATTGATACTCTAAGTTACACCGCTTATACCGTATATCCAAGTTATAAAAGTATTAGAGAGTTAATCAATTCCAATAAGTTTTTTTTAATCTCCTCATCCTAACCTTCTCCAGCAGGAGAAGGAATAGAGAGTGACTAATTGGGGTTGGTATACTCAGTTATGATAAGTCACGTAAGCTTAACTACAGAAAAGAGTTTTAGTGCTTACATAGATCGTTGTATTTACAGTGTCACTAAGTAATCTAATAACTGATCAAGCCTAGCCACTATTAAATCTGCTGCTAGTTCATCTATTGTATATTCACCCGCATAGCCATAAGATACAGCCGCTGTTTTAAACCCTGCCCGTCTTCCTGCTTGTATATCATTAATTGAATCACCCACCATTAAACAATGCTCTTCCTTAATATCAAATTTTTTGGCCGTTTCTAGCAAAGGTAATGGGTCGGGTTTCATAACGCTATAAGTATCCCCCGAAGCTATGCATTGAAAATAGTGTTTAATACCTAAATGAGCTAATAAGGGGAGTGTGAATTTTTCTGGTTTATTAGTGACGCAGGCAATGGCTATTCCTGATTGTTTAATCATTTCTAAGCCTTCAATGACTCCTGGATATAAGGTGCTTTTTGCACACACATTCTCACTATAAAATTGATTAAATAGATCCATTGCTAGCACAAAGTTCTCTGGCGTATCGCTAGGTTTTTGCTCACCCGTTAGTGCTCGCTTAATTAGTAGCTCAGCTCCATTGCCAACCCACTGCCGAATTTCATTTTCGCTATGAGTTGCTTGCTGTAAAGAAACTAATGCTTTATTAATCGCCGTTACGAGGTCAGGTACAGAATCAACTAGGGTACCATCAAGGTCAAATATTATTAATTTAGGATTAAATGAAGTCATAATAAAGATAACAAAGTCGTTAATATATTTATTTCATCGCAGAGGATAAGTTCCACATCGGTAAGAAAATACCTAATGCTAATACCAAGACCATGGCACCGATCACTGATAATAAAATAGGTTCTATAGCAGTCGCTAAATTTTTAACTTCAGCATCCACTTCTGCCTCATAAAAATCTGCGACCTCAAGTAACATATCACTAATATTACCCGTCTCTTCACCGACCATAATCATCTGAATCACTAAAGCTGGAAATAATTGAGTTGCCATAGCCATTCGACTAATGGTTTCCCCTTTTTCTATGCCTAGTCGCATCTGCTGTAATTTTGAACCCACATAAGTATTACCCACCGAATTTGCTACGATATTAATTCCCGATATCAAAGGTACACCCGAACTAAGAATCATAGCAAACGATCGAGAAAACCGCTCCATAGTTGCCCTTGAAATTATCGTCCCTATAATGGGTATTTTCAATAAAAACTGATCCCAACGTAATCTACCTGGAACTGTGTTGGTATAGGTTTTAAAAGAAAAAATAAAAGCAATTAAGCCGACTAATATATACGGCCAATAGGCAACCGAAAAATCTGAAGCATTAATTAATAAGGTGGTTTGCCAAGGTAATTCTGCATCAATTTTATCAAACACACCTTTAAAAGCTGGAATCACATAAATATTCACAATGGCAAGCGCAACACCTATCGCTCCAATAACCATCGTTGGGTAACGTATTGCTGACTTAATTCGGCTTTGAGTTTCTTTTTCACGTTCTAAATATTGTGAAATCTGATAGAACGCTTGATCGACTGAACCTGATGATTCACCAACTGCGATTATGCTACGGAATAATGTATCAAAAATTCGTGGGTGCTTTGCAAAGGCTTGGCTTAACGATAAGCCAGATTCTAGTGACTTAATAGTATCTGCTAATGCACTGACTAATGCTTTATTTCGAGTTGACGTTTTTAAGCTTTGAATGGCTCTAATAACTGGCACACCCGCTTTGCTCAAGCTATACATTTGTCGACTAAATAGTATTAAGTCAGTTAGGCTTAATGCATTAAGTGCCTGCCATTGATTAAAGCTTTCCATAACATCAGTATCAATCACCACGCTCTGTATTGATACGGGGGTCATTCCTCGACTTGCGAGTACTTTTGCAGCACTCGATTGAGAGCCTGCCTCAACTAGACCTTCTATAGTTTTCCCTAGTTCATTACGTGCTTTATATGAAAATTGAGGCATAAATTTAATCTTTTATGTTTCTAGTTAACTCCACCTTCAGCTAAGTGCTTAGGCTCCAAAATTTTCTCTAACTCTGATCGCGCAATATCAGTCATTTCTTCAGCAACGTCGATAATGGGTCGCCCCTGTTTATAAGCTGCTTTTGCAATTTTTGCCGCTTGCTCATAACCAATAATAGGGTTTAATGCAGTGACTAAAATAGGGTTTCTCGTTAACGCGTTTTGTAAATTATCTTCGCGAACTACAAAATCATTTATTGCACTATCAGCGAGCGCACGACTCACCTGACTGATAATTTCGATACTTTGTAGAATATTATAAGCAATCACTGGCAACATAACATTGAGCTGAAAACTACCTGACTGACCCGCTACAGTAATCGTTGCATCATTACCAATCACTTGTGCAGCGACCATTGCAGTCGCTTCTGGAATGACTGGGTTTACTTTACCCGGCATAATACTACTACCTGGTTGTAAAGCTGTTAGTTCAATTTCACCTAAACCAGCTAATGGACCACTGTTCATCCAGCGTAAATCATTCGCGATTTTCATCAGGCTCACTGCACAGGTTTTTAATTGCCCTGACAATTCAACCACGGCATCCTGACAACTTAAGCTCTCGAAAAATGAATCATTCGGGGTAAAAGTAACCCCCGTCGTTTCACTCATTGTTTGAGAAAATTTATCTGAAAATTCTGGATGCGCGTTAATTCCTGTTCCTACTGCTGTCCCACCTTGCGCTAACTTTTGTATGCGGGGTAGTGCAGATTTTACTCGGTCGATCCCATTACGAATTTGTAATGCCCATGCACCTAACTCTTGCTCCAAGGTCATTGGCATTGCATCCATTAAATGCGTACGCCCTGTTTTAGTATGATCTTTACAAGTCTTAGCTTTAGTTTCTATCGTCTCAGCTAAATGTTCTAGCGCAGGTAATAATTGACGATGACACTCTAAAGCAGCACTAATATGAATGGCGGTAGGAATAACATCATTACTGCTTTGCCCCATATTAACGTGATCGTTTGGCCCAACGGTTTCTGTACTGATTGAAGATGCAAGATGAGCCAAAACTTCATTCACATTCATATTGGTGCTAGTACCTGAACCTGTCTGAAATATATCGACAGGAAACTGATCAGCATGCTCACCGCTAATAATTTGTTCGGCGACTTTAATAATCGCTGAACCACGTTGTTCATCTAACACACCTAAATCAATATTTACTTTAGCCGCTGTTTGCTTAATTAGTGCAACTGTTCTAATAAAGGAAGCAGGCATTACTAAACCACTAATCGGAAAATTGTTAACTGCCCTTTGGGTTTGTGCGCCATATAAAGCATCAGCAGGAACCTGCAACTCACCCATACTATCTTTTTCTATTCTGTAATTTTTTGTCATTTTTCTTTAATAAATGTAGGAGGGAGTTTTAGCCGTTGCGATGGAGCTTTATTCGTAATAGCTACGTGAAATTCTAATGCCTTCAATTGATTCCCTTTAAGTAATTACTCAAGCTCAAGGTAACTTAACATTTCAAGTAGCCCGTATGAAGCTTGCGCAATACGGGAAATTCGATGCGCTGTTTATCCCGTATTACGTACCTCCATACGGGCTACGGAATTAATTCGTACTGGATTAAATTCACTATTCTAGGGAAACTTAAAGGTAGTATTAAATATTAGAATAATCGTGGTTGCTTACTTACCCCTTTAAAGTACTCGCTTGTTATTCCACACTTAACAGCGACTTATTGAATTTTATCAAGTGCTAAAGTGACCTCGACCATTTAACAATATCTTCAGCAGTAAACGGCCAACACAAATCCCTATGCGTTTCTAAATCTAATATCACTGGAATTTTAATCGCATAGTCTTTTTGCCATTGCTCCTGCTCAGCAATATCTATTTTCTTATATAAGATATTTAAAGGCTGAAGTAAGTTTTCTGCTTGTTCACATAAATGACATGCAGAAGTTCCAAGCAATATTATTTCGCTCAATGTTTAACCTGCTTCTCTAGCATTCCCATCATAAAGGCAGACAAGACAAAAGTTAGATGAATTAAAACATACCAAACCAGTTTATCATTCGCTATGTTCTCAACATTCATAAAGACTTTTAATAAATTTATCGATGAAATTGCAACGATAGATGAAGCAACTTTCATTTTCAATGAGGCATAATCATGCGTACCTAGCCATGAAAGTTTTTCAGTCCCTTCCTTTACATCCAGGCGAGAAACAAAATTATCATAACCACTAAACATGACGATAACCGTTAAACTGCCTACTAATGTTAGATCAATAAAAGTGAGTAATTTTAATATTAATTGCCCATCCTCCATCTCTAAAATCACGGGGATGAAGTGATAAACCTCTTGAAAAAACTTAACGGCTAAAGCCATCAAAGCCACGCTCATACCCAAATAAACCGGCGCTAAAAGCCAACGACTTGCATAAATTAGACGTTCAATTATTGTTTCCATCATGCTCACTATTTATCTGATTTTATTTCTCTACTTCAACGTCAGGCTCTAGTTCAGCAACAAGCTCAATTCCTAGCATGGCTGCAATATCATTTTCTGGTGTATCGATTCCTTTAACTGACAAATCGTGAATCAATTTATCTAAAATTCCTACACTAAAAAAAGGAGGTAAAGTAGGACCAATTCTTACATTCTTAATCCCCATTGAAAATAAACTTAGCATCATTAATATAGTTTGTTGCTCATACCAAGCGATATTAAATGAAACAGGAAGCTCTGATATATGACTTAATTTCATTGCGTCTTGTAGCTGCTTTAAGAATGTGATCAATGCATAAAAGTCATGCGTTTGCCCAATATCTAATAAGCGCGGTACACCCTTAATATCTCCTAAATCCATTCCATGGAAACGGTACTTGGTATCTCCCGCAGTTAAAATAATTGTTTCTTTAGGTAAATTTTCAACTAACTGAGTATAGTATCGGCGCTCTTTATGCCGACCATCACAACCCACTAAAACGATAATCTGTTTAATTTCCTCAGATTGAATTAACTGCATGATAGGTTCGATTAATGTCGTTAGTGTTTGGCTTCCATAACCTAAAGTAACCGTGCCTTCAGTAAGCGGTGTCGGAGCTTCACATTGCTTTGCTTGCTCTATAATCGCTGAAAAATCTTTGGGTTCATTTTTTCTACGTGCATCAATATGGGTGACGCCTGACCAACCCACCATTCCAGAAGTATACGATTTAGTTAAGTAACCTTTCTTAGGTTGCTGCAAACTATTACTGGTGACCAATACAGGTCCGTTAAATTTTCCAAATTGGGTTTTCTGGTCCTGCCATGCACCGCCATAATTTGCGACTAAGTTAAAATACTTTTTAAATGCAGGGTAACTATGTGCGCTAATCATTTCTCCATGTGTGTAAATATCCACACCCGAAGTAGCACTTTGCTCTAACAATTCTTGTAAATCTTGGAAGTCATGTCCCGTTACAATAATGCCTGGGTTTGCCCAAGTATCAAGGTGAACTGTTGTGGGTTCAGGCTGACCAAACTTTTCATTATTTAACTGCTCTAAAACCCCCATCATTTCTAAAGCTTGTTCTCCCGCTTTAAAATTAATAGCTAAAAGCTCATCTAAACTCATATCAGTTCGTAATGTATCAGCAACAATTTCATGCATAAATGCATAATGTTCCACGTGGAACTTACCGAGTGCCTGTATATTTTCAAGTAATGCACCAATACCTTTTGCCGCATAAATCAACATTTCACGTGCAGCACGTAAATCGTTAAGTTCTTCTGATAATTCACCTGCTGTCATTACACCGACAGTTTCGCCTTTCTTAATAAATTCAGCTTGATCAATTTTTTCGTAGTGCCACAAAGTTTCATCTGGCAACTCACTTGGAATTTCAGCCGACTTTTCTATCAATACACGCTTTAAATACTCACGCCTCTGAACCGCTTCAGAAATTAACTGAACAAATACCGGCGCATCAAAATTAACATTAGTCACCATTGAGTAAAGTGCACGCGCAGTAAATTGATCTAAATTTTTCTCCGTCACACCCATCTCTTTTGCTATGACAGCATAAAAAGATAGTCCTTTTAATGCGTACGTTAATAAATCATGCAAACTGGAAATGTCAGCTTTTTTTCCACAAATACCTGCTGTGTCACAAGCAATATTCTTTTTGGCTTCCTGGCAGTGATAACAAAACATGGGGATCTCTATGATTAATTCTTTGATGTATGTAAAAGTTTAAAGCACCTAGGCTTAAACCAATACAATAATTTTATGGAAATATTTTAACAGTTTTATAAAAGGGATAAGCTTTTAATTGGAGTTGTCATTTTGCAGGATTATACTTTACTTTTCGCGGCTAAAACCCCCTCCTATAAGCCATAGGTATCTACACAAGTCTTAAAGCCTTCTCCGATCACTAGGTTAAGTGGAGGTTCAAAAGAATCTGTCACCCGTATGAAGCTTGCGTAATACGGGGTTTCGATGCGCTGTTTATCCCGTATTCCGTGCCTCCATACGGGCTACGGTTCTGATACTACGCGCTCCTTGTTGTATTTCATGAGAGTGAAAGCATTCAATTGCTGCGTAACATGAGTCATAGTACTCAATGACTCCCTCTCCTGATGGAGAGGACAGGGGTGAGGAGAATAAAATCAGGCACTTATCTATTTTCCTCATCCAACCTTCTCCCTTTGGAGAAGGCTTGTGTAGATACCTATGCGCCTTAGGTGGGTAGCCGTAATGCGGAATCTAGTGAAAGTTTATAAAACTTCTAATTTTGCATAGGAAAGCATCAGCCATTTCATGCCTGCACTTGAAAAATTAACTTGAACGCGCTCCTGAGCACCATCGCCATCAACTTGTAATACAACACCCTCACCAAATTTAACATGACTTACACGCTGGCCTAATTGGTAACGGCCACTATTTCCTATTGAAGGTTTGGATGTTTTTTTGGGGCTTACGGGTTGGCTAATATTGGCGCGTATGCGTATTTCTTGTAGTTGTTCGGCGGGAATTTCTTTTAAGAACCGGGAAGGGCGTGGGTAATTTTCTTTACCATATAAACGTCTTGATTCTGCATAAGTCATATACAGTTGCTTCATTGCTCGTGTCATACCGACATAACATAAGCGGCGCTCCTCCTCTAAACGTGCAATATCATCGGTTGATTGTTGCGAAGGAAATAAACCTTCTTCTAGCCCGACCATAAAGACCAATGGGAATTCTAGACCTTTTGCGCTGTGCAAAGTCATCAGTTGAACACAGTCTTCAAAGTCAGCGCCCTGAGTATCGCCTGCTTCTAGGGCTGCGTGCGCTAAAAATGTGTCTAATTCATTTTGGTCTTCGTCGTCAGCACCGTCGTAATTAAATTGGCGTGCGGCATTGACCAACTCTTCTAAATTCTCTACGCGAGTTTCGCCTTTATCGCCTTTTTCTTTTTTATGAAACTCAATAAGTCCACTGGTTTCAATTGCATTTTTGACTTGTACATAGAGCTCAGCTTGTTCTGACTGTTCTTTTAATGTATTTATTAATTGCACAAAGCCTTTAAGTGCATTGGTTGCGCGTGGCGTGAAGTGATCATTTTTAAGTAATTTTATCAGTGCCTGCCATAGGGTGATTTTTTGTTCTCTGGCTAATTGGCGAATTTCATCAATTGTTTTATTGCCGATGCCACGCGTAGGGGTATTAATGATGCGTTCAAAAGCAGAATCATTACCTTTGTGGGCTGATAGGTGCAAATAGGCGAGGGCGTTTTTAATTTCCATACGATCAAAAAATCGTAAGCCGCCATAGACACGATAAGGTGTCCCTGTTGCCATGAGTTTTTCTTCAAACTGTCGAGACTGCGCATTGGAGCGATATAAAATAGCAATATCAGAACGTAAATTTCCTTCAGCTACCCACTTTCTAATACGCTCAACGACAAAGTAAGCTTCATCTTGCTCATTAAATGCAGAATATAAAGAGATTAAATCGCCATCAGCATCGTCTGTTCTTAATTCTTTGCCCATGCGTCCTTCGTTACAGGCAATTAAAGCATTGGATGCTTTTAAGATATTACCTGTGGAACGATAGTTTTGTTCTAATTTAATTAATAGGTGGTTGGGATATTGTTTTTGGAAATTGAGCATGTTTTCAATTTTTGCGCCACGCCAACCATAGATAGACTGATCATCGTCACCCACAACAAATAAGTTATCTTTGCCTTCAGTTAATAGCCTTAACCAAGCATATTGAATAGTGTTGGTATCTTGAAATTCATCAACATGAACATGCTGAAAGCGGCTTCGATAAAACTCAAGAAGTTCAGCATTATCACGTAAGGTTTCATGTGCTCTTAATAATAGCTCGGCAAAATCAACTAAACCTGAGCGTATACATAATTCTTCGTAAGCTCGGTAAATGTCTAATTGGGTGCGTAAAAATAGATCACCTTGATCTTGAATATGTTTTGCGCGTATGCCTTCGTCTTTTTGAGCATTGATAAACCAAACCATTTGCTTAGGAGGCCAGCGATTATCATCTATATTCATCGCTTTCATAAGGCGTTTAATAAGACGTAACTGGTCATCTGAGTCGATCACTTGGAAGGTGCTAGGTAGCTTTGCTTCTTCGTGGTGTTGTCTTAAAAAACGATGCGCTAAACCATGAAAAGTACCAATCCACATGGCACGGGCAGAGATATTTAATAAGTCTTCAATACGGCCACGCATTTCTTTGGCCGCTTTATTGGTGAAGGTAACGGCTAAAATATTATGTGGAGAAATATGTTCAATTTTAATGAGCCAAGCAATTCGATGGACTAATACACGGGTTTTACCACTACCTGCTCCGGCTAGTACAAGCATGGACCTAGGGGCAGCAGAGACCGCTTGACGTTGTGCATCATTTAAAGAGTTAATAATTGCCGTTAAATCCATCGCTTAGCCCATCTGAACATCGTAAAGAAAGCCGACTATTATACCTGATGCTGACTGCAACTTTGTTAGCTTAGATAAGTTAAAAATACGGGTGGGGTTTATAAAGTACTATTATTCAGCGTATGGTTGGGTTTTTGTTTTGTAAAAATATAGCTATATCAATGGGTTGGTGTATTTTTTATGGCGTATAATTTAATTGATATCGTTTTCAATAGTCAGTTTTTATTGGCATGTGCACTTGTTTTTTATTTGGATACTTGCACAATTTTTTTAGCCCTGTATATTTATCAAATACACGAGACTTTCCCGTCCGTTCTATATAATTAAGAATAAAAAAGGTTAGGTAAATACTATGAAATTTGACTTTAAACGCATGCTAAAATTTGAAGTAAACATTGGCACAAAAGAGAAAAAAGCACGTACTTATGCTGGTGCTGCAATGTTATTTATTTCTCTATTCCTAGCTTCTGTGCCTTTATTATTGATTGGTTTAATCTTAGTTGCTACGGGTTATACACGTTGGTGCCCTATTTATTCAGGAATGGAAAAATCTACTGTAGAAAGCTAAGCTATACGAATTACGTAGGATGGGTAGAGCATTTTTTGCGAACCCCATCCTTCATACTGTATTGCTAGGTTTCATTACATACTTAAAAACAGGCACTGCACTTTAGTTAGCCTACAAAAAAGTTGAGTTAAAAATACTTAAATAGTTTTTCTGCTTAGCTTTTTTAAATTTTAATTTGCCCCTCCTAAAATACAAAGCCCTTTTGTGTTGCTACCTAATGACTATAAATATAGCTTTGGTGATTAGTTACTTTCTTTCTTTATACTCTCTAGTGCTATGAGAAAGTAAAAATTTGATAGTAAGCGATGTATATTCACATTCTGGCTTTACTTTTAAGCCGGCACAATAATGAAGCCGTCAGGCGTAGGTTCGTTGTATTCGTACCGTAAACACCTTACT
>ENA-OSET01003043-OSET01003043.1-sediment-metagenome-genome-assembly--contig:-NODE-3043-length-15653-cov-3.984335_pt1 | contig 15653 bp, 13 predicted proteins | sample MGYA00237882_ERZ534229 | MGnify/ENA primary metagenome ERZ534229 (study PRJEB26408, sample SAMN06266212) | sediment metagenome | isolation source: Hudson Canyon methane seep mesocosm | place... | reverse complement strand
CCAGCATCCTCTCGGCCCGGTTCTCCATCTGCCACGAGGTGGAGGAGCCCTGCAACATGGCCTCGACCACGTTCTGGACGTCCAGCCCCGCCCTGGATGCGAAGTCGAGGCCCTCGGCGAGTGCCTGGCAGAGCCCAACCACACAAATCTGGTTCGTCATCTTGGTCAGCTGTCCGGCGCCCGGGCCGCCCATGCGCCTCACCCGAGAAGCGTACGAACCGACCACCGGCTCGGCCCTTGCGAAGGCTCCCTCATCACCGCCGACCATCACCGTGAGCACACCCTTCCGTGCACCGTCGACCCCACCGGAGACAGGCGCATCCAGGAAGTACGCGTCGGCCGCCGACACGCTCGCGCCGACAGCGCGGGCCAGCCGGGCAGAGGTGGTCGAGTGGTCGACCCATACCGCCCTCGCCGCGATGGCGGGCACCAGCTCATCAGCCACGGTCTGTAGCTCCCGGTCCGCGGGGAGGGAGGTGATGACGAACTCCGCGCCCGTGACCGCAGATGCCACGGAGTCGGCCACCTCGCCACCGTTTTCGTCCGCCCACCTGTTCGCCAGGCCGTCGACCACGTCAAACACGACGAGCTCGTCGGCAGCAGCGCTGTCGTACAGGTGGGCGGCCATGTGCCAACCCATGCGCCCGAGGCCCAGGACTGCAATCCTCATGCCGGCACCCCGGGACCACCCCGATCGGCCAGGCTGAAGCCACCGGCCAGGCGGGCATCGACCCTGCCGCCGACCGCCATGGCCAGGATCAGCACCAGTTCATCGGGACGTGGCCCGTCAGGAACTCCGACCTCTATCGCGTCGTAGTGGCTTCCGACGTAGGACCATTCGAGGTGCGTCAGGGGTACGTCCAGCCTTGCCCCGATCGGACCTACCTTCTTGGTCGACGGAACAATGGCCTCACCCCTGCCCAGGGCTGCCCGCATCCCGCCGCCCCCCGGTATGTGCCACATCGCACCGTGCTCGATCTCTCCCGCCGCTCCGACGATCGCCCCCTTGCCATAACCGTCGATCTCGTCCCGGACTCCGCCCAGGTGGCTGATGAGCAACTCGCCGAGCTGTTCCCCCAGATGGCGAAGCTCCTCCGTCGCCGGGCTGAGGTCGGCCACGTAGCCGCCCACGAACGGGTTGCTCACGACTGCGGCCACCGCTCCCTTCAGGGCAGGTCGGTCAGGCAGCGGTCCGAAGTCGTGGTGGATCTCCTCGACCACGAGACAGGTCTTTCGTTGGATGAACAGCGGGCCCGTCATGCCATCCCATGCCCATGCCCGGGCCGTGGCACGACCGGCATCGTCGGAATCTGGGTCTCCATCTTGTTCTCCGATCAATTGGCCATGGCAGGGACGATTCCTCGCCCGTAGGCATCCAGCGTCTCGTCCTGCTGGTCGTGCATGAGGTAGATGGCGAACTGGTCCACGCCCAGAGCCTCGAGTTCCTGCAGCCTCTCGATGTGGGTCGCCTCGTCGCCGAGGATGCAGAACCGGTCGATGATCCCGTCGGGCACGAACTCCGTGTGCTCGGCACCGGCCCGACCGTGCTCGGTGTAGTCGTAGCCCTTCCGTCCCTCGATGTAGTCCGTGAGGGCCTGGGGCAGAGCCGATCCATCGGAGCCGTAGCGACCGACCAGGTCGGCCACGTGGTTGCCGACCATGCCGCCGAACCATCGGACCTGGTCGCGCTGGTGGGCGATGTCGTCACCCACGTAGGCCGGCGCCACGACGCAGATCGTGATCGAGTCGGGGTCGCGACCAGCCTGTTCGGCCGACCTGCGCACCGCCGCGATCGTCCACTCAGCAATCTGGGGGTCGGCCAGCTGCAGGACGAAGCCATCGGCCTTCCGGCCGCACAGGTCGAGCGCCTTCGGGCCATATGCGGCCATCCAGATCGGCAGCGATCCACCGCTGCGCCACGGGAAGGTCTGCGTGGTGCCGTTGTACTCCACGGTCCCGCCCTCGGCCAGGCCCTTGATGACCCCCATGGACTCCTCCAGGGTGGCCAGGTTGCAGGGCTTGAGGCCGAGAACCCTCATCGCCGAGTCGCCTCTGCCAATGGCGCAGACCGTTCGCTCGCCGTACATGTCGTTCAGCGTGGCGAACATCGAGGCGGTGACGGTCCAGTCCCGGGTGCCGGGGTTCGTCACCATCGGGCCCACGACCATCTCCTTGGTGGCTGCCAGCATGGCGCTGTGGATCACGAACGGTTCCTGCCAGAGGACGTGGCTGTCGAACGTGTACGCGTGGGTGAAGCCCAGGGCCTCGGCCCGCGTCGCCAGCTCCACCACCCGCCACGCCGGCGGGTCAGTCTGCATGACCACTCCGAACTCCATCAGCTTCGCCGTCCCATCAGTCGTTGCGGGGGAACCCGAGGTCGACGCTGCTGGTCGACGGGTCGGGCCACCGGCTGGTGATGACCTTGGGCCGGGTGTAGAAGCGCAGGCCCTCGGGCCCGTACATCGTCGTGTCGCCGAACGCTGAGTCGTTCCATCCACCGAACGAGTGGTAGCCGACGGGAACGGGAATGGGCACGTTGATGCCGACCATTCCGGCATCGGCGTCCCGTTGAAACTGGCGGGCGGCGCCACCATCGCGTGTGAAGATGGCGGCGCCGTTGCCGAAGGGGTTGTCCCGGATCATCTGGACGCCCTCGGCATAGCTGTCGGCACGGACCACGGCCAGCACGGGCCCGAAGATCTCATCGGTGTAGACACTCATGTCGGTGGAGACCCGGTCCAGCAGGGTCACGCCCAGAAAAAAGCCGTCGCTGTCGAAGACCTGGTCCCGTCCGTCGACCACCACCTCACACCCGGCGTCGGCGCCGGCCTGCACGTATCCGGCCACCCTGTCCCGGGCCTCCCGGGTGATAAGCGGACCCATCTCCGAGGCCGGATCGGTACCCGGTCCGATGACCAGCTTCTCCATCCTCACCCGGATGGAGTCCACCAACTGGTCGGCGATCTCGCCCACGGCCACCACCACGGAGATAGCCATGCAACGCTCACCGGCTGACCCGTAGGCAGCCGAGACAGCGGCGTCAGCCGCCATTTCGATGTCGGCGTCGGGCAGCACGATCATGTGGTTCTTGGCACCACCCAGGGCCTGGGCCCGCTTGCCGTTGGCCGTAGCCTTGGCGTACACATAGCGGGCAATGGGGGTCGAGCCGACGAAGCTCACGGCCTTCACGTCCGGGTGCTCCAGGAGTCGATCCACGGCGACCTTGTCACCGTTCACCACGTTCAGGACGCCCGGCGGGAAGCCCGCCTCCTGGAACAGTTCGGCGACGAAGAGCGGGGCCGAGGGGTCGCGCTCGGAGGGCTTCAGGACGAACGTGTTGCCGCAGGCCACGGCATTGGGGAACATCCAGAGCGGGACCATCACCGGGAAGTTGAACGGCGTGATGCCTGCCACGACGCCCAGGGGTTGGCGCACCGTGTGTACGTCGACGCCGACGCTGACCTGTTCGCTGTGCATGCCCTTCAGGGCATCGGCCAACCCGCAGGCGAACTCGATGTTCTCAATGCCTCGGGCCACCTCGCCACGGGCATCGTTCAGGACCTTGCCATGCTCGGCCGTGAGTCGCTCGGCGACCTCCTCGGCGTTGTCCACCACCAGGTTCCGGAACGCCAGCATGAGCTTGGTACGGCGGGCCAGGGAGACCTCGCCCCACTCGGCGGACGCCGAACGGGCCGAGGCGACCGCAGCGTCCACGTCTGCCACCGAGGCCAGGCCCACCTGGCCTATCTGCCCGCCGGTGGCCGGGTTGAAGACCGCACCGGAATTCTCCGATGTGGGCTCCGCTGCCTGTCCATCGATCAGGTGCTGGATCTCGTACATGGTGGCTTCCGCCTTGGGTCGGCCGGCCGTCTGGGCCGGCTGGTGTCTACTTCTGGTATCGGGTGGTTGGTGCTGGTCTCGGATGGCTACTGCAGGTACGTGGAGAGGCCCCGGCGGAGGTAGACGCCGTGGCCCTTCTCGCCGTGATAGGCGTCGTCGGAGATCAGGATCCGCCCTTTGGACATCACGGTGTCGACCCTGCCGTCGATCGTGAACCCCTCGTAGGCGGAGTAGTCCATGCTCATGTGGTGGGTGTCGACCGAGATCTCGGTCGTGGCGGCAGGGTCGTAGAGCACGATGTCGGCATCAGAACCCGGGGCGATCACGCCCTTCTGCGGGTACATGCCGAACATCCGGGCCGGCGTGGTGGAGCAGGTCTCCACCCACCGCTCCAGGGTCAGCTCGCCCATGACGACGCCCTGGTAGATGAGGTCCATGCGGTGCTCGACGCCGCCGATCCCGTTCGGGATGGCACGGAAGTCACCCCTGCCCAGCTCTTTCTGGTCCTTCATGCAGAACGGGCAGTGGTCCGTGGCGACGACCGCCAGGTCGTTGGTTCGCAGACCCTTCCAGAGGTCCCTGTGGTGCGTGTGCTCCCTAGTTCGTAGCGGTGGCGAGCAGACGTAACCCGCTCCTGCGAAGCCCGGTGCTCCGAGGTGGTCCTCGAGGTTCAGGTACAGGTACTGCGGGCAGGTCTCGGCGAACACGTTGTGGCCGGCATTGCGGGCCTCGGCGACCCTCTCCAGTGCCTCGCTGGACGACAGGTGCACGAAGTAGACCGGTGCGCCTGCCACAAGCGCCAACTGGATGGCCCGGTTGGTGGCCTCTCCCTCCAGGCGGGACGGCCTGGTGATGCCGTGGTACACCGGATCGGTCTGACCCCTGGCTGCGGCCTGTTCGGACAGCACGTCGATGGCGATGCCGTTCTCGGCGTGCATGGTTATCAGGGCGCCGTTGTTGGCGGCCTTCTGCATGGCCCTCAGGATCTGGCCGTCGTCGCTGTAGAAGACGCCCGGGTAGGCCATGAACAGCTTGAAGCTGGTTATCCCCTCGTCGACCAGCGAGTCCATCTCCTTAAGCGCCGCCTCGTCGACGCCTCCCATGATCATGTGGAAGGCGTAGTCGATGGCGCACTGCCCCTCGGCCTTGGCATGCCATGCCTCGAGGCTGTCCCGGACGTTCTCGCCGGTCTTCTGGACGGCGAAGTCGACGATGGTCGTCGTGCCACCCCAGGCCGCTGCACGGGTACCGATCTCAAAGGTGTCCGAGGCGAAGGTCCCGCCGAAGGGCAGCTCCATGTGGGTGTGACAGTCGATTCCGCCGGGAACCACGTACTTACCCGTGGCATCGATGACGCGTTCCGCTCCCGACTCGGCCGATACAGCCAGCGTCGAGCCGGGCTGGAGCACCGCAACGATCGTGGTGCCGTCGACCAGTACCTCGGCGGCGTGGCGTCCGGTGGCGCTGACCACCGTTCCGTTCTTGATGAGTGTCGTCATGGTTCCCCCTTCAGGACCCGTGTAGTGAGCCGTGGGCGCCTCAGCCCAGCCTCTCGATGATTCGAACCAATACGTCAGCCGCCTCGTCTATCTCCGCCTCGGTGACGGTCATCGGTGGGGCGATTCTCAGCACGTTGCCGTAGAGGCCACCCTTGCCGATCAGCAGGCCGGCGGCTCGGGCCTCCTCCATGATCCGGCTGGCGGCATCCGTGTTCGGTTCCAGGGATCCGGCCTGGACGGTCTCGATCGCCAGCATCAGGCCCTTGCCCCGCAGTTCGGCCACCACCGACGAGGCGTCCACGGCCGGTTGGAGGTGCCCCGCCAGGCGCTCACCCATGGCCAGTGCGTGGCCCTGGATGTCGTGCTTCAGCATGTACCGAATGGTGGCCAGGGCGCCCACGCTGCTCATCGGGTTCCCGCCGAAGGTGGAGAGTGAGTTGCCCGGCAGCGAGTCCATCAGGTCCGCGCCGGCAACCACGCCGCCCAGGGCCAGGCCGTTGCCGACCCCCTTGGCGAAGGTCAGGAGGTCCGGCGTCATCCCGTGGGCCTGGTAGCCCCAGAAGTTCTCTCCGGTCCGACCCCAGCCGGTCTGGACCTCGTCGGAGATGAAGAGGACGCCACGGTTGTCCAACTCCTTCTTCATGGCACCGAAGAAGCCGTCCGGTGGGGTGGCGAAGCCCCCGACGCCCTGGATGGGCTCGGCGATCATGGCCGCCACGTCCCCTGAGGTCATCATGTCGAATACCTGGGTCAGGTCGTCGACGCAGGCATCTGTGTAGGCCTCGTCATCTAGGTGCCGGAACGGGCTGCGCAGCCGGTATCCGCCGTGTACGTAGTTGACGGACAGGCCACTGACGCTGGTCGGGGACCAGGACCTCTGTGCGGTGATGGCGATGGTCGTGAAGGACCTGCCGTGGTAGCTGTTGCGAAGTGCCAGGACCTGGTTGGACCTGCGCGAGACGGTGGCCAGCATGAGGGCTGCGTCGTTGGCCTCGGTACCCGAGGTGGTGAAGAACACCTTGGCATCGGGAATGCCCGACAGGCCGGCTATGAGCTCCGCAAGCTCGATCATGGACTCCGACAGGTAGAGGGTGGAGGTGTGGAACGTCTTGGATGCCTGGGCGCGGACCGCCTCGGTGATCTCGGGGATGTCGTAGCCGAGGCTGGTGGTCAGGATGCCGCCGAAGAAGTCCAGGTACCGGTTGCCCTCGACGTCGAAGACGTGGCGGCCCTTGCCGTGGTCGAACGAGATGGGCGGGTCGTAGTAGAGCGACAGCCAGTTGGGCAGGACGGCCCGGTGCCGTTCCAGCAGCTCAGCGTTGGTGGTCATCGGCTACTCCAGCTCATCGTGCAGATGCGGGTCGGGAATCGCCCTGTGGGTCAGGCCCGGGTGAGGGGGTCATACATGTCGGGACGGCGGTCCCGGTAGAAGGCCCACTGGTTGCGTACCTCGTCGACCAGGTCCAGGTCCAGGTCCCTGACGATGAGCTCTGCCTCCTTGTCGGAGCAGACGTCACCAACGAACTGACCGCGCGGGTCCACGAAGTAGGTGGTGCCGTAGAAGTCGTTGTCTCCCAGTTCTTCGATGCCCACCCGGTTGATGGCCCCAACGAAGTACATGTTGGCGGCAGCTGACGCCGGCTGCTCCAGCTGCCAGAGATAGGACGACAGGCCTCGACTGGTGGCAGATGGGTTGAACACCATCTGGGCGCCGTTCAGGCCCAGCGCCCGCCAGCCCTCCGGGAAGTGCCGGTCGTAGCAGATGTAGACGCCGACCCTGCCGACCGCCGTGTCGAACACCGGGTAGCCGAGGTTGCCGGGCCGGAAGTAGAACTTCTCCCAGAAGCCCTTGACCTGTGGGATGTGGGTCTTGCGGTACTTGCCCAGGTAGGTCCCGTCGGCGTCGATGACCGCCGCCGTGTTGTAGAGCAGGCCCTCCTGCTCCTTCTCGTACATCGGCAGGATCAGGACCATGCCGTACTTCGCCGCCAACTCCTGGAACCGCCGGGTGGTCGGTCCGTCCGGGATGGCCTCGGCGTAGTCGTAGTAGACGGTGTCCTGGACCTGGCAGAAGTAGGGGCCGTAGAAGAGCTCCTGGAAGCACATGACACGGGCCCCCGCGGCGGCCGCCTCGGCCAGGTACTCCTCGTGGATCTGGATCATCGACTCCTTGTCGCCCGTCCACCGGGTCTGGAGCATCGCCGCCCGTACCTCGTTCGCCATCTCCGCCTCCCTGGGCTCTCACGTCCGATGTCCCCTGGTGACGCCGCTGTTGGAACGGTGCAGGGGAACTGTCAACGCGGACAGTAGTGGCACCGGGAAGCGATCTGGGAAGGGGGCCAGCAGAATCTTCTGCTGGCCCCATGCCGGCAGGAGTGGTACCAGAACCCTCGGATGGGTCACCCTCGAACCACGGGCTCGCTCTGCCGCCTCGGTCTCGATCCGGAGATACGTGGGATCCTTATCGAATGACCAATGGAACCCCGGGCGTCGGTGCGGATCCCGACCAGTCATTGCTGGAGGACGGTGACGGCCTGCTGGACTGGTCGACCCTGCAGGCCTGGATCGCCCAGAGTCCAGCCCCCGGAAATGGTCCGGTGGTCACGAGCCGACTGCTCGGTGGCGGAACCCAGAACAACCTCTTCATGCTGATTCGGGCAGACGGCACCCCGATGGTCCTGCGCCGCCCGCCCCGGCACCCCCGTCCGAACAGTGACGAGACCATGTTGCGCGAAGCCCGGGTACTCACGGCGATCGAGGGTCGTGGCGTCCCCCAGCCCGTCTGCCACGCGGTTTGCGACGATCCGTCGGTCATCGGCACCTGTTTCTTCGTCATGTCGGCGGTGGAGGGATTCGCCCCAGTAGGTGACCTCCCCGGCCGCTATGGCACAGATCCCGACTGGCGCCACCGCCTGGGCCTCGCCATGGTCGACGCCATCGCAGCCCTGGCCCGCGTCCGACCCGCCGAGGTCGGCCTTGGCGACCTGGGTCGTCCCGACGGCTGGCTGGAGCGCCAGGTGGGCAGGTGGCGGCGCCAGCTGGAGTCATATACGGCATTCGACGGCTACGACGGTCCTGACCTGCCTGAAGTCGAACGTGTCGGCGACTGGCTGGAGACGCACCGCCCCGACGACTTCACCCTCGGGATCATCCACGGCGACTACCACCTGGCCAACGTCATGGCCTCCCACGACAGTCCGGAACTGACAGCGGTCCTGGACTGGGAGTTGACCACGCTGGGCGACCCCCGCCTCGACCTGGCATGGCTCCTGACCACCTCGGGTGGGGTCGGCTCCTTCGAGACGATCTCCGACGGGTTCCCGACCACCGACGAGTTGGTCGCCCGCTACAGCGATGGGACCGGCCTCAGGATGGACGACCTGACCTGGTGGCGGGCACTGGCCTGCTACAAGCTCGGCATCATCCTGGAGGGCACCAATGCCAGGGCTGCGGCCGGCCAGGCCCCCGTCGAGATCGGCCATGACCTGCACGGGCGGGCGGTCAACCTGTTCGACCAGGCTTCCGGCCTGATCGATCGTGGCTGAGGATCGACCCGGCCCGGCATGCTTGTCCCATGAGGGCGATCCCGACCGAACCACCGCTGGCCGGCTGGCGCGTCGGCGTCACCGCCGACAGGCGGGCCGACCAGCAGATCGCGGCTCTTCGTCGGAGGGGAGCCGACGTGGTGCATGGCTGCACCATGCGCACCCTCGACCTCTCCGACGACACCCGCCTGCTCGAGGTGTCGCGGGCGCTGGTCGACCAGCCGCCGGACACCCTGGTGCTCCAGACCGGCATGGGCCTGACCATGTGGCTGGACGCCATGGATGGCATCGGCCTCGGCGACCAGGTCCGTGTTGCACTCGGCGGCTGCGAGGTTCTGGCCCGCGGACCCAAGGCAGTGAGCGCTGCCCGACGGGCCGGCCTGGAGGTGGCCTGGTCGGCCCCCGACGAGCTGTTTGCTCAGATCGTGGACCACGTGGACGCGACAGGAGGCCGCAACAGGCTGTTCCTGCAGGTCGACGGCACCGACGAGGAGGCGCTGGCCGCACCGCTGGCCGACTCCTGTCGAGAGGTGGTAGTGGTGCCGATCTACCGGTGGGCGCTACCGGTCGACGTCGGTCCCGCCGAGGTGCTGGTGGATGCTGTCTGCGATGGCGGTCTGGACGCCGTGACGTTCACGACCCGTCAGGCCGCCGTCCACCTGGTCGGGATCGCAGAGGCCCGCGGCCGTCGAGATGAGCTCATTGCCGCGCTCGACGGTGTCCGGGCGGTACCGGTATCTGTCGGTCCGGTCTGTTCGGAGGCGATGCGGTCGCTCGGGATGACCGGGCTGGTGGAACCGGAGCGGGCCCGCCTGGTCGCCATGCTGGATGCCCTGGCAGAGGTGGCAACAGCCCGCTCGGCAGGCTGAGGCCGTAGTCCGAGATCAGCCCTCGGAATCCTCCGGGGGTACAGGCTCGTCCGCGACCGGCAACTCGGCGGCCCGCAGGCCACGAGGCTGCAACTCCACCTCGGCGGGAGCTATCAGCTCATCGCTGCCCACCCCGAGGTCCGGGAACCGTCGCATCGTGGGAAGCAGCCTTCCATCGACCGATCCAATCAGCTTGTTGAAGGCGCGTGTCGCCGTCTCGAGCCCCCGACCGGTCCTGTCCACGTTCTCCAGCACGTTTCCGACCCGCTCGTAGAGCTCGTTTCCCAACTCGGCGATCTCCTGGGCGTGCTCGGCCAGCCGAGCCTGCTGCCAGCCACCGGCCACGGCCCAGAGCAACGCCAGCAGGTTTACCGGAGACGCCAGGAGGACACGCTGGTTCATGGACTCCTGGAGGAGTTCGGGTCGGGAACGCAGGGCGTCGGCCAGGAAGGACTCGCCCGGGACGAACAGGACCACGAACTCGGGTGCGGGTCCGTCGCCCTGCTGCCAGTACTTGCGGGAGGCCAGGTCGGTCACGTGCTTTCGGAGTGCCGTGGCGTGGGCGGCCATCTCCAGGTCGACCACGGCCGGATCGGTCGCCTCCTGGGCCCGGAGGTAGGCATCCAGCGGAACCTTGGCGTCCACAGCCAGGTACGCACCATTGGGGAGACGGACGCGGACGTCGGGGCGTACGCCTACACCGTCGTGGTTCACACCCGAGGACTGCTCCTCGTAGTCGCAGTAGGGCGCCATGCCCGAGAGCTCGATGACGTTCCGCAGCTGGTTCTCACCCCACGCCCCTCGGGCGCTGGTGGATCGGAGGGCCTCGCTGAGGCTGGCCGTGGAGGCACCCAGTTCGGTGATCTGGCGACCCAGTTGGCTGGCCATGGAGTCCACCGAGCCCTTGTTCTTATCGTGGGCCGACCGTAGGTCACCCACGGTCTTCTGGAGTTGGCCCATCTGCAACTGAAACGGGTCCAGCAACCCCTTCGTCTGTTCGTGAACGGCACCCATTCGCTCGGCTGCCAAGGTCAGGAACTGCTCGTTGTTGGCCTGCAGCGCCGAGGTGGCCGCCTCGCCGATCTGTGTCCTCACGTCAGCCATCTGGGCCTTCACCTCGGCACCGATCTGCTGGGCCAGGGCCGTGCCGTCGAGAAGCGGAGCTGCCGGCTGACCTGAGGCGACGGGTGCCGGCCGCCTCACCGCCCAGACCACGGCCATGACCGCGACCAGGACGGCGAACACTGCGGTCAGGACGAGGGCGATCTCCATGCGATGAACGTAGGCGCGCCCTGTGACATCGGCGCGGCAACCGGGTCCAGGCCTCCCCGACGGGTCAGGTCGCCCAACCGGCGGGCTGGATGGCGCAGGCGAAGGCATTCAGGTCCTCGCCCGCCATCCGACGCCGGGAATTCTCCCGGGCCACCTCCATCAGGCGTGCCATCGCGGTCCGCCCATCCATACCCACCGACGGGAAACCTCCCTGCTCGTCGACCTGTCTGGCCCGGAATGCCCGGGCCACCTCTGCGTCCCAGAACGAGATGTTCATCTCGGTGTCACCCTGGAATGACGAGAAGACCAGGTTGGTTGAGCCGATGGTGGCCCAGCGGTCGTCTACAACCGCCGTCTTGGCGTGTACGTAGACCTCCTCGTAGCCCCATTCCCGCCGGGTACACGGTGCTGAGAGGCAGAACCCTTCGTAGGCACCCAGCGCAGCGAGGGCGTCGTAGGCGGCGGCGATGCCCGGGTGGGCCCGGGCGGCGGCCAGTTCCGGCATCGGATCACCTGGTACAGACGCCATGACCAGCACACCTCGTTCAAGCGCGTCGCGTAGGGCCACCAGGACCACCCGACTCAGCAGGATCTGGTCCTCGATGTAGACGTAGTCCCGCGCAGCCGTAATGGCCAACAGGTACTGCTCCCGGACGGAGTTCTCGCCGTCGGGCAGCTCGCTGTAGAGGCCGGGCAGCACGCTGCGCTGGATCTGGGCAGTGGTCGTGCCCACCTCACCCGTCCCAGCCACCGGGGCCGACAGGTCCTCTGTCCGACCGTGGGGCCATGACCCGTGCTGGCGCCCGCGCTCCGAAGCACCGTTCCATCGCATCACGAAGTTCTCGTGCACGTCAATAGCCACCGGTCCCCTCACAAGGCAGTGCACGTCGTGGACGTTGGAGTACCGCTCCCCCCGTGTGAACCCGAGTTCCGGGTCGGGCTCGGCGTGGTCACTACCGGCCATCGAACCCCGCGTGATGTTGATCCCGCCGACGAAGGCCACCTCGTCGTCGGTCCCGGCGTCCACCAGCCAGGCCTTCTGATGCTGGCACTGCCGACCCACGGCGTCCCAGCGGGCCTGCCAAGAGGTGGACCGGCCACCCAGCAGGCGCCCCGAGGATTCGGTACCCGGGAAGGTGTCCTCGGCGTCCACACCATGGCCCTCCGGATGCCAGAAGAGCACCCGTACGTCCACGCCCCGTGACGCTGCACCGTCCATCAGGTCGAAGAAGGTGCCGCGACCGCCCGGGAACCTGGCATCCACCTCTAGGAAGGCGACGCAGACCATCACCGACGTGGTGGCCGCCTCGACGGCCGCGGCGATCCGGTCGAATGCCAACGCACCGTCAACCAGGGGCTCGACGTGGTTTCCTGGGCGCGGCGGGAAGATCGCTCCTGTCGGCGGCGAGATCCGTACCAGGTCGTCAGGGGCCGTTACCACGGGCGGAGGCTAGACGCCCCGGTCGCCGCCGGATCCAACCGGCAACCTAGGATTCCGCTCCGTGAAGCGGGCACTGGTCATCGAGCACGATTGGTACTGCCCCGCCGCGGGCGTGGGCGACCGCCTGGTCGAACACGGCTACCAGCTGGACGCCTTCCGGGTACTGGATGATCCGACCGACCCGGTCTGCACGAAGCCATTCCCGGATGCCACGGGCTACGACGTGCTCGTCGTGACCGGCTCCACATGGTCGGTCACTGACACCGACACGATCGGCTCGTGGATCGGCCGCGAGATCGAAATGGTCCGGGCGGCGCATGACGCCGGCGTACCGGTGCTGGGCCTCTGCTTTGGTGGCCAGGTCCTCTCGGCGGCGCTGGGCGGTGAGGTCAGGCAGGTGGACACCCCGGAGTTCGGCTGGCACGAGGTGGACACCGACCTACCGGACGCGATCGCCCCGGGTCCGTGGTTCGAATGGCACTACGACGGGTTCACCGTGCCCGACGGCGCCACCGAGATAGCGCGGACCGACGTCTCGCCGCAAGCGTTCCGAATCGGTCGAAGCGTCGGAACGCAGTTCCATCCGGAGGTCACGACCGAGCTCGTGGACCGCTGGATCAACATGGATGAGAAGGAACTGCGGGCCCATGGCGTGGACCCCATCGTCATGGCCGCCCGGTCCGAAGAAGAGGCCGTGGGCAACCGCGCCCGGTCCGATGTACTAGTTGACTGGTTCCTGTACGGCGACTGAGATAGCGACGATCGGTGCCCCGGAGGTTCCCATGAGCGAACACCACCTGATGATCATCGGCGCAGACCGGGTCGACGCCGAGGAAGCCACCGAGGTCCGCTCCCCCTACAACGGCCGGGTGCTCGGCACCGTCCCCACCGGCACCACCGCACACCTGGATTCCGCCATCGCCACGGCCGGGGCCACGCTGGCCGCCGGGGTGATCCCGACCCACGAACGGGCATCCATCCTGGACCGCCTGGCAGACTCGCTCACCGCCCACCTCGAAGAGTTCGCCCAGAGCATCTCGGCGGAGTCCGCCAAGCCGATCACCACAGCGCGCGGCGAGGCGGCCCGTGCCATCGACACCGCCCGGTTCGCAGCAGCGGTGGCCCGCACCCTGGGCGGCGAGCTGATCACCATGGACGCCAGCTCCGCGGGCGAGGGCAAGACCGGCTTCGTGAAGCGGGTGCCCATCGGCGTCGTGGGAGCCATCTCGCCGTTCAACTTCCCCCTGAACCTCGTCTGCCACAAGGTCGCACCCGCGATCGCAGCCGGGTGTCCGGTCGTCCTGAAGCCGGCTTCGGCCACCCCGTTGACGGCCATCCGCCTGGCCGAGGTCCTGCTCGAGGAGTGCGGCCTCCCACCCGGCTGGCTGAACGTCGTCACCTGCCCCGGCCGGACTGCCGCCCACATGGTCGAACACGACGACGTGGCCATGATCACCTTCACCGGGTCACCGCCCGTTGGCTGGAACATCCGGGCCACCGCCCCGAAGAAGAAGGTGTCGTTGGAGCTCGGCAACAACTCGCCGATCATCATCGAGCCCGACGTGGACGCAGCCGTCGCAGCGGGCAAGTTGAAGGGCGCCGCCTTCGGTTACTCCGGCCAGACCTGCATCTCCACCCAGCGGATCTACGTACACGAGGACATCGCAACGGCGTTCACCGAGGCCATGGCCGCCGAGGCAGCCTCGCTGAAGGTGGGCGACCCCGCCGACCCCACGACCGACCTGTCGTCACTCATCGACGGTGGCGAGACCGACCGGGTGGCCTCCTGGATCGACGAGGCCACGGCGGCCGGCGCCACCCTGGTCTGCGGCGGCACGCTGGTAGACGGCGTGCTGGCCCCCACCATCCTCTCCGGCGTCACCGACGACATGAAGGTGAGTTGCATCGAGGTGTTCGGACCGGTGGTGGGAATCGCCACCTACACCGACTTCGAGGACGCCCTGGCCCGGGCCAACGCCAGCAGTTACGGCCTCCAGGCCGCCGTGTTCACCAACGACCTGGCCAGGGCCCTGCGGGCCGCTGAGATCCTGGAGTACGGCGGCGTGATGATCAACGAGTCGCCGTCGTGGAGGGCCGACCACATGCCCTATGGCGGCATCCGTGACTCCGGCAACACCCGGGAGGGACCCGCCTACACGGTGCGCGAGATGACAGAGGAACGCCTGATCGTCATCCAGGCCTGAGGCACGCTGTGAGGAGGCAGGAGCTGGTTGGAGTCGAGTGTGACATTCTGACCGGGTGCTGAGACGGTTCGACCTCGAGGAGTTGCAGGGCCTCGAAAAAGGGATGTGGCGTTCGGACACCCGAGGAGGTCGTGAGTGGATGGACACCCACCTGGCACGGGACTTCTTCGAATTCGGACTGTCAGGTCGCCGCTACGACCGTGGTGAGGTACTCGACGCCGAGGTGGGTGAGGTCGATGCTGTACTTCCCTTGCACCCTTGCACGATTTCAGGTGCACGAACCTGGGCGACTCCCACGGGTTGGGTCATGGACTTCCGCCAGGGCAACCCGACTGACGACGGTTGAACCCGAGCGGGACCGGTTTGATGCGTTGGGGGGTCGTGGGGCACGGGAGGATCGTCCCGAAGTTCCTGGATGCAGCCAGGGGTGTCGGACACGAGGTGGTCGCCGTCGTCGGCCGCGATCCTTCGAGGGTCGCTGCATTCGCTGCAGGTCATGGAATCAGCCAAGCCGGCATCGATCCATCCGGCCTCGTCGACGAGGTTGACGCCGTCTACGTCGCCACGCCGCACAGCGGACATCGCGATGCTGCCCTGGCCCTCTTGCCGTCCGGAGTTCCCGTGCTGTGCGAGAAGCCGATGGCGGCGAACGCCACCCAGGTCCGCCAGATGCTCGACGCAGCCAGGGGGTCCGGGGCATTCCTGATGGAGGCGATGTGGACCCGACACCTCCCGGTTCTGCGACGACTCCGTGAGTGGATCGATCAAGGTCGGCTGGGCGAAATCCGAACAGTCGAGGCGGCATTCGGATTCGACGCTCCGTATCAGCCGACCAACCGACTCTGGTCTTCCGAGTTGGCCGGAGGCAGCCTGCTCGACCTCGGCATATACCCACTGACCCTGGCGGAGCTGGTGTTCGACTGCATGCCCGTCTCGTTTGCGGCAGAGGCGGAGTTGTCGGCCAGTGGCGTCGACTCCTACCT
>ENA-OSET01003041-OSET01003041.1-sediment-metagenome-genome-assembly--contig:-NODE-3041-length-15653-cov-27.660889_pt1 | contig 15653 bp, 13 predicted proteins | sample MGYA00237882_ERZ534229 | MGnify/ENA primary metagenome ERZ534229 (study PRJEB26408, sample SAMN06266212) | sediment metagenome | isolation source: Hudson Canyon methane seep mesocosm | place... | reverse complement strand
GAGCACAGTGGTTTCTCTGTATTTGCTGGTGTTGGTGAGCGTACTCGTGAGGGTAACGATTTCTACCACGAAATGACTGATTCAAACGTAATCGATAAAGTATCATTGGTTTACGGTCAGATGAATGAGCCACCAGGAAACAGACTGCGTGTTGCGCTGACTGGTTTGACTATGGCTGAATTCTTCCGTGAAGAAGGCCGTGATGTATTATTCTTTGTTGATAATATTTATCGTTACACACTAGCGGGTACTGAAGTATCGGCGCTATTGGGGCGTATGCCATCAGCGGTAGGGTATCAGCCTACATTAGCTGAAGAAATGGGTGTGCTACAAGAGCGTATTACTTCAACTAAAACAGGTTCTATTACATCAATCCAGGCGGTATATGTACCTGCGGATGATTTAACAGATCCATCACCTGCTACGACTTTCGCGCATTTGGATGCGACAGTGGTATTGTCTCGTCAAATTGCTGAGCTAGGTATTTATCCTGCGATTGATCCATTGGATTCAAGTAGTCGTCAGTTAGATCCTTTAGTGATTGGTGATGAGCATTACGAAGTTGCTCGTGGCGTTCAAGGCTTATTACAACGTTATAAAGAATTACGTGATATTATTGCGATTTTAGGTATGGACGAATTATCTGAAGAAGATAAATTGACTGTATCAAGAGCACGTAAAATACAACGTTTCTTGTCTCAACCTTTCTTTGTTGCTGAAGTATTTACTGGTTCGCCAGGAAAATATGTATCATTAAAAGACACCATTGCCGGTTTTAAAGGTATTATTGCTGGTGATTATGATGCACTACCTGAACAAGCTTTCTATATGGTTGGTACCATTGATGAAGCTGTTGAGAAAGCTAAAGGAATGTAATCCTTTTAGGAGATATTATGACTATGACCGTACATGTAGACATTGTTAGTGCTGAGGAAGAGATTTTTTCCGGATTGGCAGAAATGTTGTTTGCCCCTGCTGAGCTTGGTGAAGTAGGTATTGCGCCACGTCATGCTCCATTGATAACAAATCTTCTTCCTGGTGAAGTAAGAGTTAAGGTCAGTGAAACTGAGATGTTGGAATATCATGTCTCTGGCGGTATTTTAGAAGTACAACCGCATTTAGTCACTGTCTTGGCTGATACAGCAATCAGGGCAAAAGATATTGATGAAGCCTCTGCATTAGAAGCAAAAGCAAAAGCTGAAGAAATGTTGTCAGATAAATCTGGCAAAATTGATTTTGCCAAAGCTCAAGCTGAGTTGGCTCAAGCAATGTCGCAGTTAAGAACCTTGGATCGATTAAGGAAAAGAGGCCGCTAGTACTGCTGCTTAATAAATAAAGAAACCCGTTTTGTGTATACAAACCGGGTTTTTTTTTGCGAGAAAAGAAATGCAATCTGTACTAGACTTAGCAATTGAATTATAAATATTACTAGATAATTAAGAGTAAAACATGAGTATTAAAACAATTATATTGGCTGCAGGACAAGGAACGCGTATGCGTTCAGCAAAACCAAAAGTTTTACATAAAGTTGCGGATAGAGCATTATTGCATCATGTTTATGATACCAGTGCGCAATTGGAAGATAATGCTATCGTGATTATTTATGGGCATGGTGGTGAATTAGTTAAAGACCAGTTGAGCGCGTTGAAAGCGGATTGGGTAGAACAAAAAGAGCAATTAGGCACAGGACATGCTGTGCAACAGGCAGAAAGTTTTATCAACGACGATGATAAAGTACTTATCTTATATGGTGATGTGCCCTTATTAAAGAAAACGACTATTGATAAGCTTTTAGAAAATGTAAGTGACACAACAATTGGTTTATTAACCGTGGTATTAGATAATCCGACAGGCTATGGGCGTATTGTCAGAGCAGCAGATGGTTCGGTATTAAAAATTGTTGAAGAAAAAGATACTAACGCAGAAGAAAAGTTGATTGCCGAAGGTAATACTGGCATCATCGCGACACCTGGTAATTTGTTAAAACAGTGGTTATCAAAACTTCAAAACAGTAATGCACAAAAAGAGTTTTATCTAACTGATATTATTGAGATGGCTGTGAATGATGGCATTCAGGTTAAAACCAATCAGGCAGAAAGTGTAGATGAGGTGCTGGGTGTTAATGACCGTAGTCAATTAGCGCATTTAGAACGCGTTTATCAGCTGGAACAAGCGCAACAACTAATGATGCAAGGGGTTACCCTAAGAGACCCTGCTAGGCTCGATGTGCGAGGAGAAATAGCAAGTATCGGTCAGGATGTAGAGCTTGATATTAATATTTTGTTTGAAGGTGTAAATACCATAGGGAATGGTGTCACCATCGGTGCTAACTGTGTGTTGAAAAATGCTGTTATTGGCGATGATGTAGAAATTTTGCCTAATTGTATTATTGAAGATGCCACCGTAGGTGAGCGTAGCCGAATAGGACCTTTTGCTCGATTGCGCCCAATGGCTGAATTAGCCAGTGATGTGCATATTGGTAACTTTGTAGAAATTAAAAAATCAACGGTAGCAACAGGCAGTAAGATCAATCATTTAAGTTATATTGGTGATGCGACTATCGGAAGCAAGGTTAATGTCGGCGCAGGGACTATTACCTGTAACTATGATGGTGTAAATAAATTTAGAACGGTGATTGAAGATGGTGCCTTTATAGGCTCAGATACTCAGTTAATTGCACCTGTAACAGTAGGAAAAGGTGCCACCATTGGTGCGGGTTCTACTATTACAAAAGATACCGCTGAAGATCAGCTAACTTTGTCTCGTGCAAAACAGATTTCAATCAGTGCCTGGCAAAGACCTGTAAAAGAAAAGTAGCGTCTTTTTGACCTCCCCCTAACTCTAATATCAATAAGTTAAGAGACTTTTATCTTTTGTAGGGTGGATGAGCAATAGCGTCATCCACCTTTTTTCAAGAGTTTATCGGGTTACGCTACCGTTAACCCAACTTACATTTTCCTAAATTTAACGACACTACCCCCCCTCTTTGCTAAAGAGGGGGGGGGTAAGAGCTTAATGCTTTCATAATCTCTAAAAAACTTGATCATTACAATGTGAGCTGGTTCATAAAATGTGAAGCTGGAGTGAGAGTTAGTTCACTTTGCATTAATATATAAAAAACACGATGCTTATTTTAAGCTATTCTATAGATAAGCATTATTAGTATAGAGATAACTGACTTGGTTGGTCATGAGAAAGTTCGGAGGGTAGGAAAATGACAACAGCATCAATAGATATAGCGACACTTGACAAATTATTTGATAATCAAAAAAAACTTGATGATATTTTTGACTCAATTTTTGATGATGATTCTTTTAGTAATTGTGTTATGAGTGATGAGCCGATAATCGAAAGTAGAAGTAGTAAGAAACTTTATTCTGAGAAAGACTTGATGTCTTATAACGGTGGAAATGTTCTTGCTCAGAAAAAACGGAATATAAGTTATTTAATTCTTCCTGTGATACTTGAAATTGTTGTTATATATTACGCCATGATGAATTTCACCTAGACTCTGTCTTGTTGCAGATTGCTTGTATTTTATATAGCTAAATATCAGCTTTCCTGAATTTAAGGCAGGCAAGGAAAATGAGTCGAATGCTGCTCAATTAAGCAGTGATTATTTTTGTTTGATTATTGGTGATTTAATTCCATCATGGCCGTATCAAGTATATGGTTTTTATTGAATAACACATTGATTACGGCCATTATTTTTCGCCTGGTATAGAGCCTTATCTGCACGAGTAAAAGCAGTTCCAGCTGAATCCCCTTCCATTAATTGAGCAATACCACAGGAAATAGTGATCGATATTTTCTTGCCATTTGAATTAAAAGCTGTTTTTTCTATTACTTCACGAAGTTTATTGGCTGACTGGAGTGCTGCTTTTGCATCTGTATTGGGAAGTAGCATGACAAATTCTTCACCACCAAAGCGAGAGATAAAATCGGTTTTTCTACAGTGGTGAGAGAGTAATTTTGCAATTAAGATAAGTGTTTTGTCCCCTGCTTTATGCCCAAAGCTATCATTGATTTTTTTGAATAAATCCACATCCCATATCAGTAGACAAAGTGGGCTCTTATAGCGATTCCAGCGTGCAATTTCAATAGTTAAGCGTTCATCATAGGCCAGTCGATTAGCTAAGCCTGTTAAGGGGTCATGTGTTGCCAGTTTATTTGCTGCTTCAAGCTTGCTATTTAAGGCGCTCGATTCCTGCTCCATCTTGTTAATTTTTTTTGTTAAATCATTAAGTGCCTGACTCGTTTTTTCCCGTTCAACGTGCTCCAATGTCTGATTTTTTTTAATTTGCTGTGCAATATCGTCTAAACGAGAGTAAATAAGTTGCTTAAGGGGTTCTAGCTTAGTCGCTTGTTTTGAACTATTTTGTAAGTCGAGCATTTGAGTGGAAACCGATTGATCTAATAAGTTTCTTTTTGTTGAGCTATATTCTGATACCGATTTGACCCCTGATGCTGTTATTCCAAGTTCAGTTAATTGTTCGGTTAATTGAGCAAGGAACTCTGCCATTTCCTGTTGTTCGAGGTGGCGATGTTTTTTTATTTTAAATAAAAGGGAAAGGGTTTCATCCAGAATGCTCTTAATAGCTGTGTTGCTGTTTAATTTATCTTTTAGTTGTTCTGTTTGAGACTCAAATATAGTGGGGATTTCGGTGACGTCGAGTAACAGTTGTAACTGAATTTTGATAGCTGCAGAATCTAATGATTCTAAGGGTGGATTGTCTATTTTAGCTGGCTGATCAGCAACTGGCTCAATATGTTGAATAGAGTCAATAAGGTCGTTAATAGCAATAATTAAATATTGTGAATTCGCATAGCCATGTTTTTCATATTTAGCTTCAATATGTTGAATTTCTTTTTTTTGTTGGGGAAAGTAATGAAAAAGAAAGTTAAACAGTAAGCTGGCATCGCTTAGTAACTCTTCAGTGGGGCTTTCATCAAGCCTCATCAAAACATTGCTAAACTCGTCTAGTTCAGATTTAAGTTGAGCGTTATTTAAGCCTTTTTTTAGTTGGGTACGAAGATGAAGCAGGTGGGGGTCTAATGCCTTATTTAAGCCTGTGGTTGCCAGAGATAGCCGAATAATGGTTTTACAAAGCAGGTCTTCTTTAGTTTGCTGTGTTTTTTCAGTATCTTCACATTCATCCAGTAAATGAAAATATTTTTCTTTCCATTTGTCGGGATTATTTTTATGACTTAAGATTCCCATTTATTAGCCTTGAATTTAGCAGTGATTTTTTATAGTAAATGATGCTGTAGGATAGGCTGAGGAAGGACGACAAGCCCATCATTGTTCTTAAAGTAATGGGCAAGGGGATGTGCCCCTTTGCCCATCTAAAGCTATAGCTATTTGATATTTACAGATTGATAGTCAGTTATTTGGCTAAGCTTTCTTGTTGGATTAATTGATCCATTACTTTAATCATATTTTTATGTGATTTGGCTAATGGGCCATTTGTTTTATACTTGCCATTAATTATAAGTGCTGGAACGCCTGTTATCCCATAACGAGGAGCCATGGCTTTTGCCTGGCGCACTTTTGCATCAATCAGAAAAGAATTGAAGGTATTTCTAAATTCAGTTTCATCCACACCATGTTCAACAAAGAATTTAGCCAATTGGTCTTCAGATGTTAGCTTTAATTTTTTAGTTTGAATTGCATCAAAGAAATCCTCATGCACTTTATCGACTACACCTAAAGCTTCAGCAACAAAATAGGCTTTTGCATGTTTGCCCCATAAGCTACTAAAAATAGCGGGTTGGCGAATAAACTCAACATTGGCAGGTTTGGTTGCTAACCATTTCTTCATTTCCGGCTCTAGGCTATAACAATGAGGGCAGCCATACCAAAAGAATTCAATGACTTCTACCTTTTCTTGGTTTTGAGTGGGTTGAGCAGGAGATAAGGTCTGATAACCTATGGATTCGGCCTGAGTTAGTGTGGCAAATGAAAAAAACAAAAAGAATGTTATTTTTTTTAACATTTTAAAGGTCTCGGTAGAGTGTTTGTTAAAAGGAGATACGCCATACCTTAAATCAACAGGATGTTGATGATAAAACGCTACAAGTTTTTAAATGACAATGGATAGCGAATATAGTTCAGCCAGGAGGATATTATGCGTGGAAACTATTTCTACATTGCTTCACTACATGCCATCCATGGCTTTCATTTACTTATCGATTTTACAATAGTGTAAATGCTAGTAGCTTAAGGCAATTATTTCATCATGGAAATCTTGTATGAAACTGCTTTAATTTCTTTATCAGACATTTTTTTAGCAATCATATGCATCATACTATCTGCAGTATTGCTACGAGCACCTTTTTTAAAATCAGTGAGTGCTTTGATCAGATAATCCGCATGTTGTCCTTGTAGTGCTGGAAATGATGCAGGTTTGTTACCTTCTCCATTAGGTCCATGACAAGCAATGCAGGCAGAGACTTTTGTTTTCAAGTTACCGTTTCTATAGAGGTCTGCGCCTTCAGCGATAAGATTTTTTAGCTCTTCTGCTTTGGCTGCAATACTTTCAGCTGATTCTTCTTCCTCATCATCATCGTCATCATCTGGCTGGATAATAGGTAAGTCATTTGCTGTAATTCTTTTAGACGAGTAATAAGCGGCAATATCAGATATAGAGTTTTTATCTAGTCCCATTGCCAAGGGAGCCATCATAGGGGCATTTCTGCTACCGTCTTTAAAAGCGATAAGTTGTTGCTCGATGTAACCCGCATGTTGCCCAGCTAATTTTGGAAAAGTTGAAACCATGCTATTTCCATCTTCGCCATGACAACCAGCACAACTGGCGGCTTTAGTTTGACCAACAGCAATGTTGCCTTCAGCAAGTGCAATACCTGATGCTGTTGAAAACGCGAGAGAAATTGAAAGAGCGAGCAGTTTTTTTATCATCATGTTCCCCTAAGGAGTGTGTGTTAGTTGAGACTGATTTTATAGATAGGCTATATAATAGCTGAATTCTACACTCTACGCGAGATATCGATGAATCCAATTTATCATCAGGCTAAATTTTTAATGAGTGCCCCACAAGTAAGTGAGGCGCCAGAAGACCAAGGCAAGGAAGTGGCTTTCGCTGGTCGCTCAAATGCGGGTAAATCAAGTGCGATAAACACTTTAACTCGACAAAATGCATTGGCACGCATAAGTAAAACGCCGGGACGGACTCAATTACTTAATTTTTTTGAAATTGATGATCAACGTAAATTTGTAGATTTGCCTGGTTATGGCTATGCAAAAGTGCCTTTGGCGGTAAAGAAGCAATGGCATAAAATGATGGAAGCCTATCTGCATGAAAGAGATTCTTTGTGTGGGATTGTGCTGGTGACCGATGTACGCCACCCGCTAACAGAGTTTGATGTACAAATGATTGACTGGTGTGAACATTCAAAATTACCTTTGCATATGTTATTAACTAAGGCAGATAAGCTTAACTATGGGGCTGCAAAAAATACTTTGTTAAAAGTACAAAGAGAGCTGAGAGAGCGTGAAGTTGATATTACTTTACAATTGTTTTCTTCTTTAAAGAAAACAGGGATAGATGATGTTCATAAAGTATTAGACCAGTGGTTTGAGTTATAAGCTCTTTGGTTTATATCAAATACCGGAGGAAAAGGGCGGGTGATTGGCTCACTAAAGAAGAATATCATGGCCTTCTTTGGCCAGAATTATCTCAAATTCTGTATTTGGATTTTCATTTAGCTGCTGTTTATAGATGACTTCAAGTTGCTCATCAGTACGGGTAGGTTCGTGGTGAGTGAAAAACAATTTTTTAGCTTTTGCCTGCTTTGCTAGTTTAATTGCTGAATTATAAGTACCATGGCCCCAGCCTTTTTTTATAATATATTCTTCTGAGGTATAAGAGCTGTCAATAATAAGGGCATTTACGTCTTGCATGGCCGTAATGATTTGTTGGTTCTTCTGATCTATAAATGATTGGTATTCTTCATACTCATTTTCATCAGGTTCATAAATGTTGAAAATAGGTTCGTAGTCACCAGTAAAAAATATTGACTGACCATCACAATCAATACGATAGCCGAAATTAAGTACAGGATGACTCAGAAGAATTGGGGTTATTTTTGCCTCGCCAATAGAAATAGATTCCCCGGGTTTTATGGTGTTGTATTCTACACTGGCATTGAGTTCGGCTTCACGTATTGGAAAATAGCTATATTGCAGCTGTACGCCTAACGCTCGCTCTATACCTTCGTTGGTGACAGGATCTAATCCTCCATAAATTTTTATTTCATTACCAGGAATGAAAATAGGAGAGAAAAAAGGTAAGCCTTGTATATGGTCCCAGTGAGTATGGGTAATAAAAATATGAGCAGTAACGGGTAATTGCTTAAGTAGCTTTTGTCCCAAAGGATTTATCCCTGTTCCTGCATCTAAAATAATGATTTCGCCGTTATCTGTGGTGACTTCTATACAAGTAGTATTGCCACCATATTTCACAGTTGTTGGGCCTGGTGTAGCAATGGAGCCTCTAACCCCCCAGAATCTTAATTTCATAGTAGCGTCCTTTTTATGAATTGATGAATGAAAGGGCTTCAGACCTTACATTAGATAAATCACCTAAGGAGGTGATTAAATCATCTAATGAAAGCTCAAAGCGAGGAATAAGTTCACCAGGCGTAATTTCTATGATTGGGTTACCTGCAAAGCCAAACTGTAATTTTTTACTAATTTGGTTTGCAACAAAGACACAATCCTTTAATAGTGATTCATTATTAATACTGTGATGATGGTCTATTGCATCTATGAGTTGTATATCAAGCTCCCATTTTTCTGCCAGAAGTCTGCCAGCCTGGGCATGGTTTATTCCCATAAACTCTATTTCAGCGCTATCAAGAGAGCTATTTCCTATTGCACTTTTTTCTAATGCAAGTTTGAAATTTACGGGATCAAACTCGGCAAAAACTATTTTTCCAAAATCATGAATTAAGCCAGCAACAAAAAAATCACTACATTCAGAGGCTTTAACACCCAGTTTTTCAGCGAGTATACGAGAAATAGAGGCCGTTGTTAATGAATGTAGCAAAAAATCCTGAGTATTAAAACCTGCTTTATTAGTCGGATTTAATACCCCCATGGCTGCAACACTTAAGGCCAGGTTTTTAATGGTATTAAGACCAATGTGTACCACCGCACGTTGAATCGAGGTAATTTTTTTTGGTAGGCCATAAAAAGCAGAATTGATAACTTTAAGAATTTTAACGGTCATCACCGGGTCACTTTCAATAACCCTGACTATTTCTTTAGCAGAGGCATTGACGTCTGATGTCAATTGCACAACTTTCTGTACACTTTTAGGGAAAGCGGGCATTTTCTCAACAAATGCAATTAATTCTTCGTTATCAATAGCTGTCATGAGAATTTAAGAGCCCGCATAGAATAATGTCGAAAGTTTCATTGTAATCATCAGTAATTAAGGCTATTAGCTGAGCATAGCAGATATTAGCTAACATAGGCTAGAATAAGTGCTTTAATGTGCTTCATCCCAATTTTCCCCGACGCCTATATCAACCACAAGAGGGACATTCAATTGTGCCGCAGAACACATAATATCTCGAATAGAATTAGAAAAATCAGTTAACTGATGTTCTGCAACTTCAAACACCAGTTCATCATGAACTTGCATAATCATTTTATTAGTAGAATTATTTTGTTCTAACCACTGATGGGTCTTTAACATGGCTATTTTAATAATGTCCGCTGCGGTTCCTTGCATCGGTGCATTGATGGCAGTACGTTCTGCATATTGTCTGCGAGCTGCGTTACGGGATTGAATTTCAGGCAAATAAAGCCTACGACCAAATAACGTTTCAACGTAGCCCTGCTCTTTTGCCTGTACGCGAATAGTATCCATATAGTTTTTCACGCCAGGGTAACGAGCAAAATATAAATCAATATAGGACTGTGCCTGAGAGCGAGATAGGCCCAACTGCTGAGCCAGCCCAAATGCTGACATGCCATAAATTAAACCAAAGTTAATGGCTTTTGCTGAACGACGCAAGTCGGTAGTTACTTGCTCTACAGGGACATCAAAGACTTCAGCTGCGGTCGCGCTATGGATATCAATACCATTAGAAAAAGCACTTAATAAGCCTTCATCGGCTGATAAATGGGCCATAATGCGCAATTCAATCTGTGAATAATCCGCAGCAATAATCTTATGGCCTTCCGGGGCAATAAAGGCTTGCCTGATTTTTCGGCCTTCGGCACTGCGTATAGGGATATTTTGTAAGTTTGGATCAGAACAGGAAAGCCGACCGGTGGCCGCCACGGCCTGATGATAAGAAGTGTGCACCCTGCCCGTTCTATCATTTACTTGTTGAGGCAACTTGTCAGTATAAGTTGATTTTAACTTACTCATACTGCGATATTTAAGTATTAATTTAGGTAGGGGGTAATCAATCGCCAGCTCTTGTAAAACAGATTCAGCTGTTGATGGCTGACCTTTAGGTGTCTTTTTTAATACCGGCAATTTTTGTTGGTCGTAGAGTATTTCCTGTATTTGTTTAGGCGAAGCTAAATTAAATACCTGTCCAGCTAAATCATGTGCATGTTGTTCTATGGCAATAATATGATTAGCTAATTCAAGACTTTGTTGTGCCAGCATGGCGCTATCAATCAATACCCCATTTCTTTCTATGCGCGATAATACAGGAATCAGAGGTATTTCTATTTCCTGATAGAGTTTTTGTAAAGGTTGATGCGTTTTTAATTTTGTCGATAGAGCCTGGTGCAATCTTAAGGTGATATCGGCATCTTCAGCGGCATAAGGGCTGGCTTGTTCTAGGGGGACTTCGGCAAAACCAATTTGTTTTGCGCCCTTACCTGCAATATCTTCATAATGAATAGTTTCTACCCCCAGATATTTTTTCGCCAGATCATCCATATTGTGTTTGGTGGCTGTGCTATTAAACACATAAGATTCCAGCATGGTGTCATGCTGAATGCCTTGTAATTCAATATCGTAATTAGCCAGCACATTGGCATCATATTTTAGATTTTGACCCAATTTGGCTTTATCCGGGTCTTCTAATAAGGGTTTAAGGCTGTTAAGAATATTTTCTCTGTTGAGTTGTGCGGGTACATCTGGGTAATCATGGGCTAAAGGTACATAGGCGGCTTTGCCTGCTTCAATAGCAAATGAAACGCCTACAATTTCTGCATTGCTATAGTTCAGGCTAGTGGTTTCGGTATCAAAAGCAAATAAATCGGCCTGTTTGAGTTGATCTAACCAGGTATCAAAATGGTCTTGGCTAACAATAGTCTCATAATCCGTTTTTATTTCTGCAACCGTTTCTTCTATAGCTTCTTGCTTAGCTTCCGTATTCTGGCTAACAGGGGCATCAATCATGCGTAGCCAGGTGGAAAATCCAAGCTGCTGAAGTTGTTGCTTCAATTCAGCTTTATCTTCTGGTTGTCGCTTAAGATCATCCATAGAGTAGGGTAAATTCAACTCGCATTTGATGGTTGTTAATTCCTTGGATAAAGGCAGTTGATCTAAGTTGGCACGTAAACTTTCCCCCACCTTGCCTTTGATCTGCTCCGCATTCTCCATCAGATTTTCTAAGGTTTCAAAAAGCCCAAGCCATTTTGCCGCTGTTTTAGGGCCAACTTTGGGCACTCCTGGAATGTTATCAACCGTATCCCCCATTAAAGCCAGGTAATCAATGATTTGCTCAGGTTTAACGCCAAACTTCTCAATCACGCCGGCAATGTCCATGGTGGTATTGGACATGGTATTTTCCAAGGTGATTTTCTCAGTGACCAGCTGTGCCATATCCTTGTCACCCGTTGAAATAACCACATCAAGGCCTGCCTTAGCAGCATCTTGAGCCAATGCACCTAACACATCATCAGCCTCAACCCCTGACTCCATAATTAAGGGAATGCCCATGGCACGAATTAAATCATGCAAGGGCGCTATTTGTACTCTTAAATCATCAGGCATAGGAGGTCGATTAGCCTTGTATTGATCATACATATCATGGCGAAAGGTTTTGCCTGGGGCATCAAAAACTACCGTGAAATAATCTGTTTTATGGACAGAAATCAGTTTGCGCAACATGTTGGACACACCATGGATAGCGTTAGTGGGTTCTCCTTGTGGATTAGTTAAAGGAGGAACCGCATGGTAGGCACGGAATAAAAAAGATGATCCGTCGACTAAAACCAGGTGTTGTTTTGCTTGTTCTGACATGAAAATAAGGTTTTTAATAAAGAGTGAGCTAATCTTATCAAGAAGGTGATGATAGAGCGCATTTTTTTGCCTTCTAATGTTGTTATTTAGCAGATAAGCCTTAAGGAATCTCTGATTAAGTTGGTTAGAATTTAGCGCAGAAAAAACTGTCGCTATTTTTCACGAAGTGAGAAGTAATAGTTATTCTATTGCGCCGATCTTCGTGGGAAATAGAGGCTGTTTTAGCAAGCTAAAAATAATTGGACTTGATCAGAGGTTCCTTAAGTAAACTAAATTTAAAATCAACTTGTTGCTAAAGGATTTACAGTATATAAAGATCATTAATCTGTTTGCTATTAATGAGTGAGAGAATGAAGTACATAATAAGAAAACTAACTGCAGATTTTATTTTTGATGAACTGGAACAAGTCCGAAAGCAGTTTGTAGAGGCATTAACTTACACCATGGAAAGTGCTCATGTGTATTTTGATAAAAAAGCCAGTGATCCCTTGGATATTTATATCGGCTATGATTTCCAACAAAAACATGGGGAAGATGTTGTTTATGGCTTCAACTTACGAGAAGAAATTGCTAGTGAGTTTGGGCTTGATGCCGACAAGTATCACTCTTCAGAGCAGTTGTTAAATATTGGTAGAAGTCTTAAAAAGTTAGCTGATGAAATAGAGCTCCGCTACGATCCTGAGCCCACTAAAACGCTTGCAGAAATTCAACAACAGAAGGATGAAAAAGAAAGAGAGTATGCAAAAAATATCAACCGTTCTTATCGAGATGTGTTGAAAGATGCACTTGCAGAAGATGAAGCATTACAAAAAGAAAGTGCATTTAAAAGTTTTAAGGACTCTTTCTCTGGAAAATTTAAGCTCATTAAATAAGTATTGGCATAGGCTGAATATTTTAAGCTAGTTAGTTCAATGCCATTAAGTTAAGAAATTTAACAAGGATTTATACTCTCACAAAGAAAAGAAAAATATATCGCTCTTCTTGGTGGCTTTGCGCCTTTGTGTGAAAACTTTTTTGTTTTGATATACATCTAGTCTTTAACTTAATAGCATTGGTAGTTCCCCTTTTTGTAAACAGAAAATAGTATTAAGGCTTTTATATATGATAGAAACGGCGACGGTTGCGCTAGCAATGTTCTTTGCCACCATAGGCCCGATAGATATTGCCGCAGTATTTGCCGCTTTAACCAGTGAAGTCTCAAGCAAACAGCGAAATGCCATGGCTCTACGTGGAACGCTTATCGCCTGGGTGATTTTGAGTGTGTTTTTTTTGATGGGTGAAGCTTTACTTAGGAGTTTGGGTATTTCACTGGCAGCTTTAAGAACATCAGGTGGCATTTTACTTTTATTAATCGCCATAGATATGGTTTTTGCCCGCAGTTCTGGGGCAACATCAACCACTGAAGATGAAACTCTGGAAGCCGCTACCCGTAAAGATATTGCCATATTTCCTTTATCAACACCCTTGATTGCAGGTCCAGGTGCTATAGGCAGTACATTGTTGCTGTCGGCTAATACAGAAGGTGATTATTATTTGCAGCTGGCTGTTTATGGGGCCTTAGTATTAATTCTGTTATTTACCTATATTTGTTTAATTACAGCTAGTCATATTCAAAAATTGCTTGGTGTGACTGGTATGTCCGTCATTAGTCGAGTATTTGGAGTATTACTGTCAGCATTAGCTGTACAATTTATCTTTGATGGTATTCAGCAAAGCGCCATACTCACGAAACTATAAAGTTTTTCCATAACGCTTAGTCCAGAGTTTGAACGGCCGTAGTTTGATCCACAAATAATAATGCATCAAATTGCTGATCTATTTTTGCGTTATTGTAATGATAAAGCTGTTCTTCTTCAGGTACATAAACTACACCAATAAAACGTTGATAAAAGGGTGAAAAAGTTAATGTGCTGAAATTCATAATGAAACGTGAGGAATTGAGTTGGTGGAATAAATGTGAATAGCTGCCTTCAATTGCTACCGGCATTCTCATCACATTGGCAGGACCTCCCCATTGTTTAGATGCCATTACTTCACCTTGGTAACTAAGAGCGCCCAATAAAAACACTTGCTGTTTGCCAAATTGTTGACGTAATAACTGGCCTATACTTTCTCTTTTTTGTTCTTTCATGGAGGTTGCCCTGGCATCTCCAGCATGAGAATTATGGGCCCAGATAATAACTTTAGCAGCGGAGTTAATCTTTTTTTGCTGATTAAATACAGTATTGAATATTTTCTGCATGAACCGTTCACGTAGATTCCATATTTCATTTGCTTCTGTTTCAACGGACATTCTGAAATATTGTTCAGCAGTTTGGACGATTAAACTATTAATACGGAGGTCAAAATACTCTGCCTTATTGGACAGTAAATCAGGGTGCTCAGAGATAATACTATATTGCTGTTCAGCCTGGTTTTGACAAGACTTCTGCGGGTTTTTTGCTGCGTACTGCCCATAACGTAGAGAATCATTTTTAAAGCTTGAAAAACAATGATACAAATCTATTAACTTAGCGTTGAATGGCGTGTTGTGTTTTTTCAATAGCTCAATATTGCGAGTTATTGATGCAGTCAGACTAAATAAATCCATACCATAAAAGCTAACAGCTTGTTGGGGCTTATTACGGTTGTAGTTATGTAACCATTGCACAAATTCAAGCATGCTCTGGTTTCTCCACAGCCAGGGGAAATAGCTTTTAAACCCTGATAATGCCAGGTTTACTGAATTATCTGTATGATGATGAATATACTGATTGACCCTTTGACCTCCAGGCCAGTTACCTTCAACAATGACGGTTGAAAAGCCATGATTGGTAATCAGGTATCGACTTATTTCGGCGCGATAACGGTAGAACTCCTGGCTACCATGAGTAGAATCGCCCAATAACACAATTTGTCTGTCGCCTATCCATTCCCCTAGTTGCTGGAAAGGAAATTTATCCGCGCTAAAAGTTATTGCCTGTTCGGATAACAGCCGCGTAACATCATCTTTTTCTGTTGCTTGCACCCAGGTAGAGAAAAAAGCCATGGTGATTAATAGGTATGAAGTTGTTTTACTCATCATTCCCCTCCGAAAATTCACTTTGATAGATTACATACTGAAGTAAAAATAGAAAATTATCAATGTATTGAGACCTTTGCGCGAACCACACAGGATAATCTGGTAAAATATGAGTATACCAATGGATTTATCAGGAAAAAGATTATAGTCTGGGGACATTTAGCACAAACTGATTTAAGTGATGCCCTTATTCAACATCACAATTAAAGGGGACGCTACCCTTTAATACCCTCTTTATAGTTGAAGACTGATTAGCTAGCTTCACTTAAAAAAGGTCTACACAAGCATTTTTCTGGCGTATTTTGATGGAAGCACTTTTTATTAAAAAACGGTTATCTTTATAAGCTGAATTT
>ENA-OSET01003039-OSET01003039.1-sediment-metagenome-genome-assembly--contig:-NODE-3039-length-15654-cov-3.562368_pt1 | contig 15654 bp, 11 predicted proteins | sample MGYA00237882_ERZ534229 | MGnify/ENA primary metagenome ERZ534229 (study PRJEB26408, sample SAMN06266212) | sediment metagenome | isolation source: Hudson Canyon methane seep mesocosm | place... | reverse complement strand
ATAGAACCTGTTCTGTTAGCAATCTATCTTTTACTTAGTTTTCATTCTCAGTATGTTTTATTATAAATAACTACAATAGGCAAGCCACTACGAATAAACTAGACTAGGTATCCACTTAAACTAAAATATGATTAACTTTTTACTGCTGCCAGATTACTACTAAATTAAGTATTCTTTTCTGGCTATATAGCTAATGGTATAGTGACCTAACAAATTTAAAACAAAAGTTCATAAGCCAATAAAAATTCACTATACAAACTTTAAATATGGACAAAAAGCAGCTTACGGAAAGAGACATCTGTACCAAATACATCTTACCCGCAGTCAAAAAGTCAGGCTGGGAATACCATTTTCCTGAAATAACTAAGGCTTATCAAACCATTGAAAAGAAAGCAGAGTATGAATTGTTAAACTTACTTCCTGAAGGCCTTAAAGAAGATTACAGAGCATCAATGATCGAGGAAGAACTACCTAAAGATCATAAAGTCATTATTAAAGCGGCTGATACTATTTCTGCTTACCTAAAGTGCAAAATGGAAGTTGCTGCTGGAAACCAAGAATTTTCTATTGCTGAAAAAGATATTGAGGCTAAATTAAAATCCATGACTACCACCTTGCCAGAGGTTAAGTATTTTTTAGATACATTTTCATCAAGCTATGAATTAACTTTGGATGAGTTGTTTAAGTGAGTGAATTAAACTTCTCGAATATTCGTAACCATGATGGCAGCAGTGATAATGGCTTTGAAGAATTAATCTGTCAGTTAGCACACCTGTCACGTCCAGAGAATGCCGATTATTTCATTCGTAAAGATGGAGCAGGAGGCGATGCAGGTGTTGAATGCTATTGGAAGCTAAAAGATGGCTCTGAGCATGGATGGCAAGCAAAATATTTTCTTGAATCTTTAGAGCCTAGTCAATGGTCTCAAGTTTCAAAATCTGTTCAAACTGCACTAGAAAAACACCCTAACTTAACAAAATACTACGTCTGTTTACCAAGAGATTGGAATGATAGCCGTAAATTAGGTTCTGTTGGTAAACCAGTCAATTCTTCTTGGGATAAGTGGCAAGAGCATGTCGCTAAATGGGAGGCATTAGCTAGTAGTTCGGGCATGAAAGTTGAGTTTACTTACTGGTGTAAACATGATATCTCACTTCTGCTACAACGAGATGAACCTCTGTTTTCTGGAAGAGCTCGTTATTGGTTTAATTCTCCAGTTCTAACAACAGCAGTTTTTCAAAAGCTAGCTGAACGTTCTCGCGACTCTCTGGGAGAGCGTTACACGCCAGAATTTCACTTAGATCTTCCAGTAGCTAAAGCGTTTGATGGTTTAGGTAAAACAAAAGTATGGTGGGATGAACTCGAAGCACGGATAAATGATTGGAAAGAAGCCGCTGAAAAAGCCAAGATCGAACTGTCCTCGGCCAGCCAGACCGAAATCAACCAGCCGTTCATCTCGATGGGCAAAGACGGCGCGCCACTGCACATGGTTCTGAAACTGACCCGTGCCAAGCTGGAAAGCCTGGTTGCTGACCTGATCAAAGCCTCGCTGAAGCCTTGCGCCGCTGCGTTGAAAGATGCTGGCATTTCAGCCAGCGACATCGACGAAGTTGTTCTGGTTGGTGGTATGACCCGCATGCCGCGCGTCACCGAAGAAGTCAGCAAGTTCTTTGGCAAAGAGCCGCATAAAGGTGTGAACCCGGACGAAGTTGTTGCCATGGGCGCCGCTATTCAGGCTGGCGTTCTGCAGGGCGACGTCAAAGACGTGGTTCTGCTGGACGTAACACCTCTGTCTCTGGGCATCGAAACTCTGGGGGGCGTGTTCACACGTCTGATCGATCGCAACACAACGATCCCGACTAAAAAGTCGCAGGTCTTCTCGACTGCCGAAGACAACCAGAACGCTGTCACCATCCGGGTTTTCCAGGGTGAGCGCGAAATGGCTGCGGACAACAAGATCCTTGGCCAGTTCAATCTGGAAAGCATCCCGCCAGCTCCACGCGGCCTGCCTCAGATCGAAGTGACCTTTGACATTGACGCCAACGGCATCGTGTCGGTTGGCGCCAAAGACAAAGGCACCGGCAAAGAGCAGCAGGTAACCATTCAGGCCTCCGGCGGCTTGTCTGATTCGGACATCGAACAGATGGTCAAAGACGCTGAAGAGAACGCTGAAGCGGATAAAGAACGCCGCGAGCTGATCGAAGCGAAAAACCAGGCCGAAAGCCTCATTCACTCGACCGAAAAATCGATGGAAGAGCACGCCGACAAGGTGGATCCAACCACCATCGAAGCGATCGAACTGGCCATCGTTGCTTTGAAAGACGAAATCGACACCGACAATGCCGAAAAGATCAAATCGGGTATCCAGAACGTGACCGAAGCGGCCATGAAACTGGGCGAAGCGATCTACAAGGCTTCCGCAGCAGAAGAAGGTGACGAACCCACCGCTGCTGATGCTGGCCCGATTGACGATGACATTGTCGATGCAGAGTTCGAAGATCTGGATGGCGACAAACGCGCCTAAACGGCTAACCTAGGCCAAGGCGGGCCGGTCCGAATTCAGGGCCGGCCCACTTTCGTTGAGGCAGAAGGGATAAACCGATGTCCAAGCGTGACTATTACGATGTACTTGGCGTGGCCAAAGGGGCCTCTGCCGACGAAATCAAAAAAGGCTATCGCAAGAAAGCCAAAGAGCTGCACCCAGACCGGAACCAAGACAATCCGGAAGCGGAATCGCAGTTTAAAGAGGCCAACGAGGCCTATGATGTTCTGAAAGACGGCGACAAGAAAGCCGCTTATGACCGCTTTGGCCATGCTGCCTTTGAAAATGGCATGGGTGGCAATGGTGGCGGACGTCCGGGCCAAGGCTTTGGCGGCGGCGGCGGGGACTTCTCTTCGGCGTTCTCTGACGTGTTTGACGATCTGTTTGGCGACTTCATGGGCGGCCAGCGCGGCGGTGCCGGTGGCGGCGGACGTCGTGCCGCACGTGGGGCCGATCTTCGGTATAACCTGCGTGTTTCGCTCGAAGATTCCTTTGCTGGGTTGCAGAAGACCATCAACGTTCCAACCGCTGTCAGCTGTACCTCATGCGAGGGCACAGGCGCCGAGGGTGGTGTCGAGCCAACAACCTGCCCGACCTGTTCGGGCATGGGCAAGGTCCGCGCACAGCAAGGCTTCTTTACCGTTGAACGTGGTTGCCCAACCTGTTCCGGTCTGGGCCAAGTTATCAAGAACCCCTGCAAGGGCTGCGGCGGCCACGGACGAGTTGAAAAAGACCGCGCCCTGTCGGTCAACATCCCGGCTGGTGTCGAAACTGGCACCCGAATTCGCCTGTCCGGCGAAGGCGAAGCAGGCATGCGTGGTGGCCCCCCAGGTGATCTGTATATCTTTGTCGAGATGACACCGCACAAACTGTTCGAGCGCGATGGTCAGAACCTGTATTGCCGCGTCCCTGTCAGCATGGCCAAGGCCTCGCTGGGCGGCGCGATTGAGGTACCAACGATCGACGGTGGCCGTGGCCGCGTGCAAATCCCCGAGGGCAGCCAGTCCGGCCGCCAAATGCGCCTGCGCGCCAAAGGCATGCCTGCTCTGCGTGGCGGCGGTCCCGGTGATATGTTTATCGAGCTGGCGGTGGAAACTCCGATGAACCTGACAACGCGGCAAAAAGAGCTGATGCGTGAGTTTGAGGATCTATCCGAAGACACCACCAACCCGGAATCCGGTAGTTTCTTTTCCTCAGTGAAAAGTTTTTGGGATTCGATGAAAAACTGATCTCTACCGCTGGGTAGATCGCGAAAGGGCGTCACCATTCTGGTAGGCGCCCTTTTTTTGTTCGTCATACGGGAGAGCCAAAATATAATCTCCTTAAGAATGCTTTCATTAATCATATATAAACCATAACGGTGACACCCTGTCAGAATGACACGGAGTGACCACTTTCAGGACACCTCTCTTCCGCTGTTTAACAGCAGTGATGAGGCGCTACCCAAAGCGCTCCCAAAGGGTCGCCTGCCATCCTACATTCAGGATCACCGCGCCCGTTTGCGTGATAGATTCATACAAGGGGGCGCAACCGCAATGCCCGACTATGAATTGCTGGAACTGGTCCTGTTCCGATCAATCCCACGCCGTGATGTCAAACCGCTGGCCCGTGCGCTTCTGGACAAATTTCAGGACTTCAATCGGGTCATCACCGCCCCAACCGAACGGCTGGAAGAAGTAAAGGGAATCGGAACGGCGGTCATCACCGACCTCAAAATTCTTGAGGCTGCTGCTCACCGCATGGCACGGGCCCGGGTCATGCAACGGCAAGTGATTTCTGGATGGGACGCAGTGTTGGACTATTGCCACACAACTATGGCTCATCGCGAAACTGAACAATTCCGGGTGCTGTACCTGGACCGCAAGAATGTACTGATTGCCGACGAAGAACAGGCCCGCGGCACCGTCGATCACGTCCCCGTTTACCCGCGAGAGGTTGCAAAGCGTGCCTTGGAGCTGAATGCCAGTGCATTGATTTTGGTCCACAATCATCCATCCGGGGATCCAACTCCATCGACCAGTGACATCGACATGACCGATCGAATTAACACCGCTTTAGTGGCGCTGGGTTTGGTGCTCCACGATCACCTGATCATCGGAAAATCCCAAGAACTCAGCTTTCGCAGCGAAGGCTACCTGTAGCCTGTCATTTGGTGCCACCACATGCCGAAATACTCCTGCCCCCGCACGCAGCATCGGATGTCGCCGATACCACTTGCGGCCTTGGGCGTGGCGCCGCGCAAGCGCGGCGCCACGCCCAACGGGAGGAGGGGATCGAAGATTACCGACGACGGGCGGGAGGCATTGGGATAAAGGGCTATCAATCTGATATCCTTACCTCCGCAGACGGTTCAATGTAGCCAGACTTCGACCCGTCGGTTCACTTGCCGTCCCCAGTCACTGTCATCGCAGGCCATCGGCAGGGCCTCACCAAAGGCCTCCACTTCAATTTGCATGTGATCAAAATTTGCTGTTTGGGCTGCCTCGACAACCGCATCCCGTACGGTCTCTGCACGCTTCATCGCTATCTTGCGATTGCCCGCTGCTGCCCCTTCGCCGTCAGAAAAACCGACGAATATTAGCCTTTTGGTGTCATACACCCCAGCTTCCATTGCCCGCGCCAGCTGAGTTATATTGGCGCGTGACTGTGCGTCGGGACGCGTAGACCCAGTTTCAAACCGAAAAGACGTGGTTAGCCGCTGCATATCACCCATCAACGCGACCAAACGCTGCAACTCAGACAGGTCGATTTCCTCTCCCGCGGCCTCTATAGCATTGGCCAACCGCCGCCCCTGAGCGTTTACCGGAATATATTCCGGAGCTTGGTCGACAAATCCAACACGACGAATCACAACCTGTGCTGCCGGCCCCCGAGCATAGCTCAGAAAATCACGCGCAACTTTGGGCAGACGTCGTGCAGGCAAATATAGGAACATCGGGGCGGTCAGCGGGTAGTCCTCGGTTTTGATGGCGCGACGGCCCGCCGCCAGTGCGAACCCACAGGATCCGGTCAACGTCAGCATCCGAGCCGTGCCCGTTTCCGCGAAGCTGGCAATCCCAATGGCAAAAGGATCCGTCGTCACCGCGCGCGCCAATCCGCTACTGCGATCATGGCGTCGCAGGTCTTGGGACAACGGTAGCTTGGCTGGGGCAAGAAGCCGGTCCTCGACCGCCTGCGCCAGGCCAGATCCCGCCACAGGGAGGTGCAATGAAATCGGGGCGTTGGGGCCACCAAGTTCCTGCCAATTTACAATTTTTCCGGCAAATACCTTGGCCAATTCCGGCACCGAAATGCTGGTCACTGGATTGCCAGGTGCCACGACAGGAACCATCGCATCCAAGGCTAACACCCGACTGCGGTTTGAGCCGGTCATGTCTCCCAAGCCAGCATCCCGCGCCAATCGGCGCTCCTCTGGTCTGATTTCACGCAAGGCCATGACCACATCAGCCTCGTTCGCCAATAGATCGGCAAAGCCTTCGTCAGTGCTGCTGATCAAAAATGTAAACCGCGCAACCGGAGTAGAGCCACCCCGCAACAACAGATATTCAAAGTTTCCATTTTGCAGGCTGTTCCTGCGCGTTTGGTAGTCATTCCTTAGGGCGAAACCTTCGATCAGGGCTGGCAACAGAACCTCGGCCATGGTCGACGAACCGGACAATGTCAGCTCTGCAATGAAATTTGCCAGATTAGGGCACCCAGGCCCTTCGCAGTTCACGCCCGAGCCGTCCACTGTCAGTTCACCGAATTGGGTATCAACACGGTAAAACTGCCCGTCGAACCCAAGCAGGTTGCCAGTGATCTCAACCGTACCATCCGGTGACGAAAGCGTTACGTCCTGCGCCGAGGCTGACAGAGCGGAGCTAAAAAGAAAGAGTGCGGCGCTAACCGCCGCACGATACCATGCCATAAAGAAACCCTAGTGAACCGCAAATCAATTGGCTGCGATTTTCAGGTCTTCTACAAGATTATTCAACACCAGAAAGTCGCCAATCGCATTACAATTGGGCATGGACAATACCAAATCACGTGTTCGCAGTCCAAAACCGCCGCGGATTTCCAGAGTTTGCGCCGAAATTTCACGGCCGCAGTTATTCGACGAAACTTCTGCTTCGATACTTAAAGCGACCGTTCCGTTAGTATTGGTCATGCTGCGGGCAAAACTGTAGACCTCGACCATGCGAGGCAACAGCTGCTGCGCATCCCCAAAGCGCTGGACCTGGCTGGCCCGTCCAATGTCATCCGCGCCAGACCAGACGTGACCACCCTGGCCGTAATCGGCACCAAATTCACGAGCATGAATTTCAAACCCGCTGCTGCCAGTCCACTGCAGCGCAACGCGGTCGATCTCGTCCAGATCGTTGACCTTGGTGGTCGCCACGGCACCAGAACCAGACTCAAGCTCGATAATATAGACCGCATGTTCAACCAAAGCCGGAACCTGAAGGTCCAATTTGCCTTCACCGTCCGTGGTTGCGGTGAACATCAGGCCCGAATGGTGAACGGTAACCCGCTCACTGCTGTTACACGGAGCAGAAAAAGTCAGGGCAACATTGGCATTTGGTTCAGGGCTAGCTTGCGCTGAGATGGTACAATCGGCCTGTCCTGAAGAGGCCATTTCAGGCAACTTATCGCGATTGACCGGATCAGGGGCTTTGATATTGACCGTCGATGTCAGCCGGATATCGCGCAATACCAATTCTGCCTGGGCCTCTTCGACCATCGGCAGGGCTGTTGATTGACTGTCTCGGGTTGCTTCAGTGTACTGCATAGAGAAGCCAATTCCCAATGCCGAAACTAGGGTCACCCCACCCAAAGCCATCATACGTTTGTCTAACATCGCCACTTACCTCACCAAATAAGTTAACAAAAAGTGACACGGAAAGACGGCTAGTTTGTGGCCGCAGCCGGGTGAGAATCTGGCAAATATCCTTAATATAACTTAGTTTGAACGCTATTTAGCAGGTATGTAGATCAAACAAGCAACCTGTTCGGACCGGTACAACAGCCACCGGGCACAGTCTGCTCAACCCAAATTTTATCGTTCCAAAACAAAACAGCGCCCCTTGAACCTCAGGATTCGGGGGCGCTGCTTCAAGGTCAACCTAGACCGTTTGTTTAGGCCAAGCGACCGTGGCAATGCTTGAACTTCTCTCCCGAGCCACAGGGACATTTGTCGTTGCGTGACGGTGCGCCCCAGGTGGTTGGATCGTCCTCAACGAACCCTGGCGCGGCGTCGCCTGCGACTGCCTGTCCCGGCACCTTTGCGGCGCCCTGCAGCGCAGCTTGGCGCGCGGCCATCTCTTGCAGCATCTTCTGCTGCTCTTCTTCGCTCATCGGGCGAATGTGGCTGAGCTGCTGACTTACCGTTTCGCGCAGGCTGTCCAGCATGCTTTCGAACAGTTGGAAGCTTTCATTCTTATACTCGTTCAACGGGTCACGCTGGGCGTAACCTCGGAACCCAACAACCGAGCGCAGATGTTCGAGCGTCAACAGATGCTCGCGCCATTTTGCATCGATCGCCTGCAACAGGATCTGCTTTTCGATGTTGCGCATGTTCTCGGGACCAAAGGCGACGGCCTTTTTGGCCATCAGCTCGTCGCTTTCCTTGATCAGGCGCTCGCGGATTTCCTCGTCATCCACGCCTTCCTCGGCGGCCCAGTCAACCAAAGGCAAGTCAATACCCAGCTTCTCAACTGCCTGCTGTTTCAGGCCTTCGGTATCCCACTGATCAGCATAGGTTTTGGGTGGCATGTAGGTATCGAGCAAATCGTCGATCACCTCGTGACGCATGTCACTGACGATATCGGATAGATCCGCTGCTGACATGATCTCGCGGCGCTGACCAAAGATCACCTTGCGCTGATCGTTCATCACGTCATCAAATTTCAGTACGTTCTTACGCTGGTCAAAATTACGCCCTTCAACTTTGGCCTGCGCGCGCTCCAGCGATTTATTCACCCAAGGGTGAATGATCGCTTCGCCCTCTTTCATGCCCAATGTAGTCAGCAGCTTGTCCAACCGTTCCGAGCCAAAGATACGCATCAGGTCATCTTCGAGGCTAAGGTAGAACCGGGTCAGGCCAGGATCGCCCTGACGACCCGAGCGACCCCGCAGCTGGTTGTCGATCCGGCGGCTCTCGTGGCGCTCAGAGGCCATCACGATCAAACCACCCGCGTCGATCACCTTTTGCTTTTCCTCTGTGTGCCGTGCCTCTTCTTCGGCGCGCAACACGACCGGATCGGCGTCAGGGTTTTGTTCCAGCACCTCCAGAACCTTCATCTCGACGTTACCGCCCAGCTGAATATCGGTGCCCCGGCCGGCCATGTTGGTCGCAATGGTCACCGTGCCAAACCGGCCGGCATCCGCAACGATCTGCGCTTCTTTTTCGTGCTGGCGTGCGTTCAGAACGTTATGTTTAACGCCTTCCTTTTCCAGCATCTGGCTCAGCAGTTCGGATTTCTCGATTGAGGTGGTCCCCAACAGAACCGGCTGGCCCTTGGCATGTGCGACTTTTGCTTCGTCGATCATCGCCGTGTATTTTTCGGCTGCCGTGCGATAAACGCGATCGTCTTCGTCCACCCGCGCAATTGGCTTGTTGGTGGGCACTTCGACCACACCCAACCCGTAGATCTCAGAAAATTCCTCGGCCTCGGTCAAGGCGGTGCCGGTCATGCCGGACAATTTGTCATACAGACGGAAATAGTTTTGGAATGTCACCGACGCCAGAGTGGTATTCTCGGGCTGAATGGTCACCTCTTCCTTGGCCTCGATCGCCTGGTGCAAGCCATCAGACAGACGGCGCCCTGGCATCATGCGGCCAGTGAATTCATCGATCAGAACCACATCACCATCACGGACAATATAATCTTTGTCGCGCTGGAACAGTTTGTGCGCGCGCAGCGCCTGGTTGACGTGATGCACCACCGATGTGCTTTCCGGATCATACAGCGTGGCACCTTCAGTCAGCAACTCGCGCTCTGTCAGCAGCTGCTCCAGGTACTCGTTGCCATCGTCGGTAAAGGTCACACCACGGGTTTTCTCATCCAGATCGAAATGGTCATCGCTGAGCAGTGGAATCACCTTATCAACGGTAGAATATAGCTCTGAGCGGTCTTCGGCTGGACCGGAGATGATCAGCGGTGTCCGCGCCTCGTCGATCAGGATACTGTCAACTTCGTCCACGATCGCAAAGTTATGATATTTCTGGAACAGCTGATCCAGATCAGACTTCATGTTGTCGCGCAGATAGTCAAAACCCAGCTCGTTGTTGGTGGCATAGGTGATATCGGATTCGTAAGCGGCTTTCTTTTCGGCCTCAGGCATGTTGGACCAAATCACGCCTGTCGTCATACCGAGGTGTGCAAATACCTTGCCCATCCACTCGGAATCCCGCTTGGCCAGGTATTCGTTCACCGTAACCACATGCACGCCCTTGCCGGTCAGCGCATTCAGATAGGCAGGGAATGTCGCCACAAGGGTTTTACCCTCGCCGGTTTTCATTTCAGAAATACAGCCCTGATGCAGAAAGGTGCCGCCCATCAGCTGGGTGTCAAAGGCTCGCAACCCCAATGCCCGCTTGGCGGCTTCGCGTACGTTGGCAAAGGCCTCGGGCAGCAGTTCGTCAAGCGAGGTGCCATCCAGCGCGCGTTGGCGCAGCTCGTTGGTTTTTTCCTTCAGCCCGTCGTCGCTGAGTTTTTCGAACTCGGGTTCAAGCGCGTTGATCTTTGCGATCAGCGGCTTTGTCGCCTTTATCTTGCGGTCATTCGGTGTCCCGAAAACCTTTTTGGCGATTGTTCCGATACCCAGCATTTGCTCTCCAACGATCCTGTCTTGGCCCCTAATATCTGGCAGGGTTGCCCGTCCAGCTCACAACCCATAGACACGGATGTGAATGACGGTCCTGCCACGGGCCACTAAGCGATGTAAGCGGCAGGATATACAGTGTCAACGCTATGCCCGTTTGCGGCAACAAAATAGGAAGAATCGAATGCGTAAAGGTCTCACTTTTTTGCCCCGTGTGGTTTTGGCTGCCTTGCTAGCCCTGCCCCTGCCCGCCACAGCTGCACCACATGCCAATACAGTTGTTGCCATTGTGAACGGTGAAGAGATCACTATCGGCCATATGATCCTGTCACGTGCGGTTCTGCCTGCCCAGTACCAGCAGTTGCCCGCCGATGTATTGTACAATGCGATATTGGACCAATTGATCCAGCAGACTGCGTTGAAACAAGCCCTGCATGGTGAGATCCCGCATTATGTTCAACTGTCCCTTGAGAACGAAAAGCGGTCACTGCTGGCGGCTGACGTAATCGAATCAGTGATGGAAAAAGCGTCCAGCGAAGAAGACCTTCTGGCAGCCTATGAAGCGGCCTATTCAGACGGTGATGGTGGCGACGAGTTCAACGCCTCGCATATTCTTGTGGAAACCGAAGAGGATGCCCTTTCGGTGAAGGCCGAACTGGACGCCGGCGCCGACTTTTCTACCCTAGCCAAAGAGCGGTCAACCGGCCCCTCTGGCCCCAGCGGCGGATCCTTGGGCTGGTTCAGCAAGGGCCGCATGGTACCGGAATTCGAAACGGCTGTGCTGACCCTTAAATCTGGTGAAATCTCCGCTCCGGTTAAAACACAGTTTGGCTGGCACGTGATTATCCTAAACGAACGCCGCAAATCTGCCGCACCCGAGTTCGAGGCCGTACGTGAGGAACTGGCAACCAAACTTCGCAACGATGCCGTCGAGGCACGTGTCAGCGAGCTGACAGCATCCGCAACTATCGAACGTCCGGCGATCGAAGATCTTGATCCCACCATTTTGCAGAATGTCGAGCTTGTAAGGAACTGACCATGGCGCAGTCGTTGACGCGATCACCACTGGCACCCGCCAGCTTTCCGGACTTGCCAATTGTTAAGGGAGTCCGCTTTGCCTCGGTTGCAGCTGGGGTAAAATACCAAAACCGCACTGATGTCATGCTTGCACTAACGGCGCCTGGTACCACCATCGCCGGGGCCTTTACCCAATCGTTGACGCGATCGGCGCCTGTGCGTGATTGTCAGGCGAAATTGGGTGACAGCAGTCAGGATGGCGCTGCCATCCTGGTCAATTCAGGTAACTCCAATGCCTTTACCGGCCACTTCGGCCAAACCTCGGTCGCGCAAATTACCAGTGCTGTCGCCACAGCCACCGGAGTGCCCGAAGCCCGCGTCTTTACGGCCTCAACCGGGGTTATCGGCGAGCCATTGCCACATGATCGGATCGTTGTGAAATTGGGCGAACTTGCAGATGGTCTGTCAGACACCCGGATCGATGATGCTGCCGACGCCATCATGACAACCGATACCTTCGCCAAAGGGGCGTCAGCCCAGGTGGAAATCGACGGTCAAACCGTTTCGATTGCCGGCATTGCCAAGGGCTCGGGCATGATCGCGCCGGATATGGCCACTATGCTGGTCTATATCTTTACGGATGCCAAAGTGGAGCAGCAGGCCCTGCAAGCCCTGCTGACGTCGATTTGCAACCGAACGTTCAATTGCATCACTGTCGATAGCGATACATCGACCTCGGACACTCTTATGCTCTGCGCAACAGGGGCCGCGAACGTGGATGCCACTGATGATGCCCAATTCGCATCCGCGCTGGAAACTGTGATGCTGGATCTTTCGCATCAGGTGGTCCGGGACGGTGAAGGCGCAACGAAGTTCGTTGAAATTCAGGTCACTGGTGCGGCATCCGATTCTGATGCCAAAATCCATGGGTTGTCTATTGCCAACTCTCCGCTGGTTAAAACCGCAATTGCTGGTGAAGACCCCAACTGGGGCCGCATTGTGATGGCTATCGGAAAATCCGGCGCTGCCGCCGACCGGGACCTTCTATCAATCTCCTTTGGCGACGTTCTTGTGGCGGAGAAGGGCTGGGTTTCGCCCGACTATCGCGAAGAAGACGCCGCCATACTGATGAAACAGGACGAAATCACCATCAAGGTGGATCTGGGTCTGGGTGCTGGCCACGCGACTGTTTGGACCTGTGATCTGACCCACGGATATATCCAAATCAATGCGGACTACCGGTCTTGAAAACGCTGCTTGTTTCTGCCGTTGCCCTTATCGACGTCGAAGGCCGGGTGTTGCTGGCGCAGCGCCCGCCGGGGAAATCCATGGCCGGCCTATGGGAATTTCCTGGCGGTAAAGTAGAGGCCGGTGAAACCCCCGAGAACGCTCTGATCCGTGAACTGGAAGAGGAACTGGGGATCAATACTTGGTCGTCTTGCTTGGCCCCACTTACATTTGCCAGCCATAGTTACGACGAATTCCATCTGTTGATGCCATTATTTGCCTGCCGAAAGTGGGAAGGCATTCCCCAACCACGAGAAGGCCAAACCCTGAATTGGGTTCGGGCAAGCGATCTGCGCAACTACCCAATGCCAGCCGCCGATGTGCCGCTTATTCCGATACTTCGTGATTGGCTATAAATTCAGACATGCCCGGGTTAGAGCGTGTTACCCAAAGCCGTTGGACACCTGCCGGTGGGCCAATCTGAGGTATAATTGTGGCGTTCATGAACTTCGTGAACGATTTATTAATCTTTTTTGTGTCAAATTGACGTTAACCAAGGTTAAACTCCATCAATGAAATTCCTTTGGGGAGGATATGACATGCTTCGCACTATCATTATGGGCAGCTGTGTTTCGGTTCAGGGCACATATGTCCGCGCACTTCCAGATGGCAGAATCGCAGTGAAAGTCGGCCAGCAGGTATTCGAAGGTCGCCCAGTTAAAGTTGCGGCCTAAGTTAAGCTTCACACTCACGGATCAAATTAGAAAAGACTGCCTTTGGGCGGTCTTTTTTTTGTGCTTCACATAAAAAAACCCCGGCACATGGCCGGGGTTTCGGAATTTGTTTGTCAGGAGACCGTTAGGAAAGTGTCCGGGTAACCTCTTCGCGTTCGAAGATTTCGATGACATCGTCGGGGCGAATATCGTCGTAATTTTCAAATGCCATACCACATTCCTGTCCAGACTGAACCTCGGGCACTTCATCCTTAAAGCGCTTCAAGGTCTTCAGTGTGCCCTCGTGGATAACCACGTTATCGCGCAGCAAACGTACACCTGCCGACCGGCGAGCAACACCTTCGGTAACCAGACACCCAGCGACTTTGCCGATGCCAGTAACCTTGAACACTTCTTTGATATTCGCGTAACCAATAAAGTTCTCGCGGATCTCGTTGCTTAGCAGGCCAGAAGCAGCAGCTTTAACATCGTCAACCAGATCATAGATCACCGAGTAGTACCGGATCTCGACGCCCTTTTGGTTGGCAGTGTTGCGGGCCGAAGTATTGGCACGAACGTTAAAGCCAAACACCGGAGCACCCGAAGCTTCGGCAAGGCCGATATCGGTTTCAGTGATCGCACCAACACCCGAATGCAGAACCCGCACGCGGACTTCGTCGTTGCCAATCTTGGCCATCGCCTGACCAATTGCTTCGGCCGAACCCTGCACGTCCGCTTTGACCAGAATTGGCAGCTCAGAGACGTTTTCGTCGTCCTTGGCCTTGGCCATCAGCTGTTCCAGAGTGGTCGCAGCACCAGCAGCAGCGCGTTTGTCTTTCGCGGCCTGAGCCCGATACTCGGCAATTTCACGTGCCTGAGCTTCGGTTTCAGTCACGTTCAACACGTCGCCTGCTTCGGGTGTGCCGTTCAAACCCAGAACTTCGACAGGAACCGAAGGACCAGCTTCTTTGATCCGCTCGCCCTTGTCGTTGATCAGCGCACGGACCTTACCGTACTGCTCACCGACCACAAAGATATCACCCTGACGCAGAGTACCGTTTTGCACCAGGACGGTGGCAACGGGGCCGCGACCGACGTCCAGTTGCGCCTCGATCACGGCACCTTGTGCAGCACGATCCGGGTTGGCTTTAAGTTCCAGAATCTCGGCCTGAAGCGCAATTGCCTCAAGCAACTGTTCCAGGCCCTGGCCGGTGTGCGCGGAGACTTCCACGTCTTGAACTTCACCAGACATAGCTTCCACAATCACTTCGTGTTGAAGCAGTTCTGCGCGAACTTTGTTAGGATCAGCACCTGGTCTGTCGATCTTGTTGATTGCCACGATCATCGGAACGTTAGCTGCTTTCGCGTGGGCAATAGCCTCAACAGTTTGCGGCATGACCGAGTCATCAGCTGCGACAACCAAAACCACAATGTCTGTAACTTGTGCACCGCGGGATCGCATCGAAGTAAAGGCCGCGTGACCAGGTGTATCAAGGAACGACAGTGTAACATTCTCATCGGTTTGCACTTGATAGGCGCCGATGTGCTGTGTGATTCCGCCGGCTTCACCAGACACCACTTTGGCATCGCGGATGGCGTCCAGTAGCGAGGTTTTACCGTGGTCAACGTGCCCCATAATGGTGATGACCGGAGGACGAGGCTGCATTGCACCGTCATCGTCTTCTACATCGGAGATCACATCTTCGACGTCGGCATCAGAAACACGTACAACTTTGTGGCCAAATTCTTGAATGATGAGTTCCGCTGTATCCGCATCAAGTGTTTGGTTTTGTGTCACCATCATGCCCATGTTCATCAACGCCTTAACGACGTCTGCAACACGCTCTGCCATACGGTTCGCCAGTTCTGAAACCACGATGGCTTCTGGCAACTGAACGTCACGGATAACCTTTTCACGCTCGACTTGGCCACCCATGGCTTTTTGACGCGCGCGCTCCTGCTTACGCTTCATCGCTGCCATGGAGCGGTGACGGTTGTTCTCACCACCAGTCGCCTGGCCCAATGTCAACTTACCCGAACGACGTCCATCGTCGCGGCCTTTGCCGCGACCACGTTGGTCCCGTTCGCGATCCGATTTACGCGGTGTTGGTGCAGGAGCTGGTTTACCTATTGGTGCTCCGCGCCCTTGAGGCGCGGACGACGGCGCAGGTGCAGGCGCTTCTGCTACCGCACGTTTTGCAGCGGCATCTGCAGCTTCTTTCTTTTTACGTTCTTCGTCCTCAGCCTTTTTACGGGCCTTTTCCTCAGCTTCCCGCTGTTCCCGCTCTTTGGCTTCCACTTCCAAGCGGCGACGCTCACGGGCTTCAGCGCGTTCTTTTTCTTCGGCTTCGC
>ENA-OSET01003037-OSET01003037.1-sediment-metagenome-genome-assembly--contig:-NODE-3037-length-15659-cov-4.024965_pt1 | contig 15659 bp, 9 predicted proteins | sample MGYA00237882_ERZ534229 | MGnify/ENA primary metagenome ERZ534229 (study PRJEB26408, sample SAMN06266212) | sediment metagenome | isolation source: Hudson Canyon methane seep mesocosm | place: USA:Hudson... | reverse complement strand
CTTACAGTGGACACAGTTTTGACCATTAATTTGAAAACGCTTGTCGCCGTTTGGTTCCTCTATTATCTCATAAACACCAGCAGGGCAGTAACGTTGTGCGGGCTCGTCGAATACAGGCAGATTATGCTGTATTGGGATATTCGGATCAGTGAGTACAAGATGGCAAGGCTGATCTTCTTCATGGTTAGTATTTGATAAAAATACTGAAGATAAACGGTCAAAAGTCAGTTTATTGTCTGGCTTAGGATAATCAATTTTCTTGCAGTCTTTAGCAGGCTTCATTACGCCATAGTCGGTGGTGTTGTCTCTAAAGTTAAGAGGTATTTTTCCGCCAAAAATATTGTGCTCAATCCAGATCAGCCCTGCACCAATCAATGTGCCGAATTTGTGCATGATGCCAACGAAGTTACGCGACTTATATAGTTCTTCAAATACCCAAGACGCTTTAAAATCATCTTCAAAAGCTGTTAGATCGGTATTAGCTGAACCGTCTTGTAATGCTTTAACAACAGTTTCAGCAGCAATCATGCCACTTTTCATTGCGGTGTGATTACCTTTAATCTTAACGGCATTCAGCGTACCTGCGTCACAGCCAATTAGAATGCCACCGGGGAAGCTCATTTTAGGCAGGGCGTTTAAACCACCTTTGGCTAACGCACGTGCACCATAAGAAATACGAGTGCCGCCTTCGAGGTACTTTGATGTTTCTGGATGCAGTTTAAAGCGCTGAAATTCTTCAAATGGAGACAGATGAGGGTTTGTATAGTTCAAATGTGTCACAAAACCGATTGAAACCAGATTATCCTCTAGATGATAACAAAATGCGCCGCCACCAGTGCTGTAATCCAAAGGCCAGCCGAACGTATGCATTACGCGGCCGGGTGTATGTTTGCTAGGATCAATTTCCCATAACTCTTTGATACCTAGAGCATAATGTTGCGTGTCTGAATGCTGGTCTAGTTTATATTTTGAAATTAGTTGTTTACCTAAATGCCCCCTGCAGCCTTCTGAAAATAAGGTGTATTTGCCATGAAGCTCAATGCCGGGTTGAAAGCTTTGTTTATGTTCACCGTATTGATCTAAACCCACATCACCCGTAGCGACACCAATCACAGTGTCATTTTGATCGTATAAAATCTCACTCGCTGCAAAACCAGGGTATATATCAACCCCTAAACCTTCAGCTTGGTCGGCTAACCAGCGGCAGAAATTGCCTAAACTAATAACGTAGTTGCCTTCGTTATGAACGACCCGGCTAGCAAGAAAAGACGGAAAACGTATGGATTTTTTATCATTGGTGAAGTAAAAAATTTCATCACTGGAGACAGGTACATTTAAAGGCGCAGAGCGGGCCTTCCAATCGGGGAACAGTTCATCAAGGGCGGTAGGCTGCATTAAGGCTCCTGAAAGAATATGTGCGCCTACTTCGGAGCCTTTTTCTAGCACGCAAACAGATAAATCAATTTTGTGTTCAATGCTTAGCTGCCTGATACGGCAAGCGGCAGAAAGTCCAGATGGGCCTGCACCCACTACCACGACATCGTAATCCATCACTTCTCTGGTGTTTTTTTCACTCGTCATATCTCTCTCCACAGTTATTGGTGTTCAATAAACTTGAACGAATACCAGTGTAAAAAGAAGCTATATGTTGCGCATCACCTCTAGGGGTGAGTGTTAGGGTGAATGGTGAGGGCTAGATGGAAGGTGAGGGTTTGTGTTGGTTTAGTTTTACTAGTGCCTGAGTTCGATTCTCGACGCCTATTTTGCCATATAAATTTCGGATATGAACTTTTAGCGTATTGATAGAGATATGTAATTGTTCAGCAATATCTTTGTTAGTAAGACCTTGTATCAGTAAACTTAATACCTCATTTTCTCTTTGTGTTAAGGCTGCTGCACCAGGAATGAGCTTAAGTTGTGAGTGTGTTTTTGTTTTTTCTCTTGAGTCAGGTTCAAGTGTGATGATATTGCTTGAGTAAGCCTTAGGCAGTTTCTCATACCAAGATAAGAGCAAGGCTGGATCGAGAGTGGCTTGCTGACTTGTATTGTATTCACTCAGCAATCCGTTAATCAAAACCACTGCTTCAGGATGTTGTTGCGCCAAAATATAGTGTTCTATTGCGTCTTCTGGGTAGCCGGATTGTTCGTACCACTGAGCCGCATTGGTATGATGTTTTGCCTGTTCGGCTGCAGGCAAGTTTTGAAAGTGTTGATTCAAAAACTGTCTGAACAAGTCGTGATAGCGAAACCAGGTTCGATGATTATCGATGGGAATTAAAAACAAATTAGACTGTTCAAGTGTTAATAAAATAGATTGGCTGTGAGTAGACTCTGAAATGGCATTACCTAAGCCAGCGCAAAAGCGTTGTACAAAAGAGCTTTGTATTAAAAAAATCTGGGTATCGATAGTTTGTAGTGAGAAAACCTCTTCGAATAAATAGTCTTCAATGTGTCGATTTAAACCAGATCTGCGTTCTAGGTTAGAATTCTTGCCAAGTTGCTGGGTATTGGTATCGCCACTTTTGAGTGAAATAGCAGCAAGTTGTAGACCTGCAATCCAACCTTCAGTTCCCTTGAATATCCTCTCATGCACTTGTTCTTCTATCGCGATAGCCATCGATTCAGAAAAAAACTGTTTGGACTCTTCAGGACTAAAAGCCATGTCTTTTAAATTGAACTCAATTAGTTGGTTATTAACTCTTCGTCTTGCTAGCGACAACGCGGGTTCAATTCTGCTGGTGAGAACTACTCTAAGCCCTGTCGGAAGGTGGTCGATAAATAGATTGATTAGGGATAAAAGCGTTTCATTTGTGAGTAAATGAAAGTCATCGAGCACTAAAGAAATTGCATTATTTTGGTCATGGTGGCTGCTTAATTGATCTAGGTCATTTAATAAGGAAATGACAATATCCGTCATGTCATCGTCCTGACCTTGAGCAATCATCTTAATGGCATCGTTACCAATGTCAGGCTGAATATTTCGGATTGCATTGATAATGTAGCGCCAGAATTGCAGGGGTGAGTTATGTGACAGGTCAAGAGATAGCCAGGAAAAGGTATGCGGGAAATGATGCAGCCATTGACTCACCAAGGTAGATTTACCGTAGCCTGCAGGTGCCGAAATGAGTACTAGGTCCCCACCATTGGTACCATTAAGACGTGTCATTAATGCGCCACGATAAACGGATTTTTGCCTTAAGGGAGGAAGGTAAAAGCGAGTCTTCAGCAGCATGGTGTGCTAGGTACTTTCAGATAAAGAAGTGTTCAATTTACATTAAATGTTACTTCAGAGCTAGGCAGACTCAGGTAATTTACATATCGGCGTGTGTGTTTTTAAATTCTAAAGGGGATTGATTAAACTCCACTTTGAAGTAGCGGGAAAAGCCTGAGCGCGACTGAAATCCGAGTTTATCTGCAGTCCAATCGATAGACCGCTTTTCTTGAATAAAATATATCTTGGTCAGCTCTTTACGTGCACGATTGCTTAGTTCAGAAAATGTTACATTATTTTTTGATAAGCGCTTCTGTAGGCCTCTGACCGATAAGTTCATTAAGTTAGCTAATGATAAGCAATTAAAGGCTTCAGGGTGATATTTAAGCATGTATGTGACCACTTGTTGGTCAAAGTTGATCGTTGTTTTTTTTGCGTGCCATTCATCTAAATTCTTCTTTAAGTACATTTTATTGACGGTTGGGTTATTGGTATTAAAGCGTATCGATAGATAACGGCTATCAAACTCAATCATGCTGATGGGGGCATCAAACAGAATGTTTTTACCAAAAACCTGAGGGTATTCATGTGCATATTTTGGCTTAGGGAAATTAAAGCATGCGCGCAGTAGTGTAAAATCGGGTGCAGCTGATAGGCGAATCATATTGACTAAAAATGAAAAAGCAGCTTCTAGGCAAAATCTCTTTTGAAATTCAGAAGTGTTGGTTTTGAAAGGGAAGGTTAGCGAAAGAGAGCAGCGTTTGTCATTCAAATATAGTGACGGATAGTAGCTACCATTATGCAAATGGAATGAATTTGCAATGGTATGAATAGCCGAGTCTAAATTATCTGAACTAGCCAGCATGCGAGCAACATCACACATGGAATGTGGTTCAAGATAAGATCCAAATTCAAGGCCAATATTTGAGTGCGGATTTTGTTTATAAACTGATCCGATTATTTTGCCATATATTGACCTCAACTCTTCATCATTATTTTTCGTATGAATCAGTTTTCTTATTTCAGGTCGGATATTTTTTAGTTCTTCTGGAATGACTTCCAAAAATAACCTCGGGTAAATAACATCAGGCATGATGAGTCGCTTTAAAAAAAATCGAGAGTGCTGTTTTTATTTTTGTCACTTTTTGAGTCTCATCTCGTATTGTTTTTAGAATTTTTAAATCGAGATCCTGCATGTTACAGACTAAAATCTCGATAATGTCATGAGACGACCATTTGCGACATTGACATCTTGTTTTGTACGTTATCAACGACAAATTTTTAAAAATACAGCTCTCTTAGTTTTGGGGATTGGTTACTAATCAGTCTTTTTTCTTTTAAATCGAACAGAACGGTGTTACCGTTCCGGCCAGAAATATAGCAGAATTCGCAAGGATTTATTTAAGGCGTAAACGGGTAAACATCAGGTTGATTATGACGATAAATAACAGTACTCAAACAGTTTTAGTGACAGGTGCAAATGGTTATGTAGCCTCTTGGTTAGTTAAGTATCTTCTAGAAGACGGCTTCACTGTAAATGCAACCGTCAGAGATAAAAGCAACCAAGACAAAGTTGGTCACCTTATGATTCTAGGTGAGCAGCACCCAGGAAAGCTCGAACTCTTTAACGCAGATTTATTGAATGATGGTGACTTCGATGCACCTATGAAAGGCTGTGGAATTGTTTTTCATACAGCTTCTCCGTTTATTGTTCGTGGCCTAAAAGACCCGCAAAAGGAATTAATTGAACCTGCATTAAAAGGGACTCGGTCGGTACTGGATTCGGTGAACCGGACTGATAGCGTCAAGCGAGTGGTATTAACTTCGTCTGTCGTTGCAATTTTTAGTGATAACCAAGAAGCCCAAAGTCAACCAAACGGTACCTTTACCGAGGCCGTCTGGAACACCACTTCATCAATTGATCGACAACCCTATAATTATTCCAAAACCTTAGCAGAAAAAGAAGCGTGGAAAATCGTTGAAGCTCAGGAACGGTGGAATTTGGTAGTGATGAACCCCGGTTTGGTCTTAGGCCCTTCATTAGCTAAGTCATCGGCCTCGACCAGTTTGTCTACGATGTTAGAAATTATGGATGGCACCCTAAGAACGGGGGCACCTGATCTTGCCTTTCCAGCGGTCGATGTACGGGATGTTGCCACAGCCCATATTCGAGGCGCTGTGAATGAGGCTGCAAATGGTCGCCACATTCTAGTCACAGAATCTATAACCGTTATGCAAATAGCCAAAGCTATTCATAAAGCCTTGCCTGGTAAATGTAAATTACCTTTATGGCAGGTACCAAAAATTATTGTATGGCTGATAGCACCGTTAAGTGGTTTGACACGTGATTTCGTAAGACGAAACGTAGGCTACCCGATTAAGTTTGATAATCAACGCGCAATCAAAGAATTGAATATGGATTTTATGCCTATTGACGAATCTGTAGTTAGTCATGCCAAACAAATATTGGATGATGGATTACTAAAATAGTATAGAAAGTGGCCCTTGTATTTTTTTACAGTGCATTGGCCACTACATTTACTCTAGTTCGGTATCTGCAAATGAGCCGTCAGGCTTAATGGTAACGCCCCAAATTCGGTGGCTTGCTTGATGATTTGATACGTCAAATGAGACCACTGAACCAATTCCCAGATCTAACTGGTCAATTGACTCAAGCTGATTAACGAGTGTTTCTTGGTTAAAGTATCTGCCCGAACGGATCAAACCTTCTGCGAAAATAGTGGCAGAGATATAGCCTTCAAGCGAGATGAAATCAGGGTCTTCATTTGGGTAAAAGCGTTTTAGGTCGTTCCTGTATTTTAGTACGCCAGTCGCATAAGAGTCATAAAGCGGTACTACTTGTGTGATGAGCACTTTTTCAGCGTAACTAGGCCCTAACTCTAATAAGAGTTCTGCTAAGGCGTTGGCACCGACAAAGGACACATTTGCTATCTCACCTTCAAAGCCCGCTTTTTTAATGTCGCGGGTGAATGCAGCGCTTGCTGAATACGTTCCAACTATAATAATGCCTTTTATATTATCTAGCTCACTTGAAAACACCTTGATGGCTTCAGAGACGCGAGAAGTGTTTCGCTGATAGTGCGAGGTGATTATGTTGGTTTTACTGATTTGATATTCTGCTAGGGCTTTTTCTACGCCGCTAAGGCCGTCCTGACCAAAACTGTCATCTTGGTAAAATACCGCTATTTTATTTGCAGCAACTTTTTTTGAATTAACAAAATAATGCACAATGGCTTCCGTTTCTTCCGCATAGCTGGCTCGGTAGTTAAATACATAACGATCAGGCGGATCATTTCTGAGTAAAGATGCCCCTGAAAAGGTGCCAAATAGAATGGTGTTATTTTCTAGTACTGTGGGCAAAATTGCTTTTGCGGTGGGTGTTCCTACATTGCCAAGTAGGGCAAATACGCCTGAGTCAGGATCTAAAAATGTCTTGATATTCTCTTGTGCTTGAACAGGTTCATATTTGTCATTTTCTGCGATCAATCTAAGTGCTCTACCATGAATACCTCCCTCAGCATTAATGGCCTTGAAATAGGTTTCAACACCTATCCGCATTGAGCGACCAAGCTCTTTGGCGCTGCCCGAAAAGGCAGCACTCATACCAATTTTAATGTCTGAACTCGACACCCCACGGGCATTTTCTTTGCCTTGAATTGTATGCGTCCAAAGGTCATGTAACGGATAGTGCAGCGGTTTAATTAACCAAGCAGCCAAAACTAGAGCTGATAGGCAAACGGATAATGCCAAGCAAACCTTAATTTTTCTAGAGGATGATCTTGGCTTTGCTTGGTTGAGTAAGGAATGACTCAAACTTGATGGTTGTTTGTCTGAAGATATTGCGTTAGAACGTTCATCTAAATCAGCCGGGTGAACAACCGACTGGATATCGCTTAAGGTTACCGGTTCCATTGTGACGGGGCTTTGCATGGATACTTCGGGTATAGCCGTGTCTGCTTTGGTGGCGATACGCGTAGCTGTCGGCATCTCTTCAATTTTGCCAATTAAACCGTGTTGATCAAAGGTTTTTGCGATGCGCTCAGCAATTTGTTTGCTGACATCTTTTTGAATAATGACACGCTTACCGTTCATGAGAATTTTTTGACTCTTCTCACTCATTTTTAATGTGGTGCAGACCTTTGTGACTGCTTCAGCAACAGCGATACTGGGTTTTGCTTTTCCCGAAAAACAATATTGGTAACGCGTGACATTGCCAGCTATTAAAGAGCCGCTATTTGTATCGGCGGCTGGGATAGTATTTTTTTGTGTTAAGGCTAAGTGATGAACGTCATCCCACATTGCTTTTACAGTTGCGTAACGTTGGCTCTTATCCACCTGCATGGCTTTGTCAATGATGGGTTGTAATAGCAAGCTTTCAGGCGGTAGGTCTTTTTGTTGGCTTAGTGGAGCCGGGCCTGATTTCAGTTGCTTATTCATGACAATTTCAACGCTGCCACCAGTAAATGGTTTTTTTCCTGTCAGGCAAAAATACAGGATGGCTCCGAGCGCATAAATATCGGCACGGATGTCAATGTCACGTCTACCTTCAATCTGCTCGGGCGATAAGTAACCTGCAGTGCCCATCACAGTACCCATTCGTGTATGTTTTAAATCGTCTTCCGTCATTGGTTTACTAATTCCGAAATCAAGCACTTTGGCGACAGTTGCATCGCCTGAAACCTTTGAAATCATGATGTTATTTGGTTTTAAATCGCGATGAATAACATTTTGTTGATGGGCCGCATGAACACCGTTAATAACTTGTTCTAATAACCATATTGTCTTTGTTAGCGGTAAGGGGCCTTTCGCTGCAACAATATCACCTAATGTTTCGCCGTCTAATAACTCCATGGCGAGGAAGGCAATAGCATCGTCTGTTTGACCAAAGTCCAATACACTGACTATGTTAGGGTGATTGATTTGGCTGCAAACTCGGGCTTCACGCAAAAATAGTTCAATGAAATCGACATCATTGAACTGTGGACTTAATACTTTTAAGGCAACTGAGCGCGATAGGCTAAGTTGCGAGGCAAGATACACTGTGCTCATACCACCTTCTGCAACCGCTTTTTCAATACGATAAGCATCTTTTAGGGTACGGCCAATTAAGGGGTCTTGCATTGTTACTCACTTACATCTGAAGTTTCTGATTTATATTGCAAAAGCATAGGTTAGTATTTTTCATTATGCGACCTAAAGTACCCGAAGATATCTCAACGACGCAAAGAAAAATTATTGCACTTGCTTTGATTATAATTCTGAGAATTTTGTTAGATCTACACGGACTGCTTATTGTTTAGACCGTGAAAATCTTTCCTATGGCAGATTATATGTGAATAAGAGTTAAAAAATAGTCAAGAAACTTTACAGTTAAGCCAAATTTAGCGTGTCCAATTATTGAGGTTGGTTAAAAAATAATCGTCTAATACCTTGATTAATAGTCTGTTTATTAAAAATGGTTAACTAATTGCTGATAAACGTTTGCGTTAACACGCATGTAGCCAAACCTTTTGTGAAAAAGGGACGGAAAGCCAAGGACCTTCTGTGAAGGTAGCCGGGCTGCATTCATATGCAGTAATGAGGAAGTAACAGTGAATATCAAAATAATGGCGGCAGCCTTAGCAGTAACTTTAGGGGCAGTAAGCACACAAGCTTTAGCAATAACGATAGTTGCACCTACTATACAATCTAATGTGGTTGTATTTGATGGAAGCCCTAAAGCGGGTGGAACTATTCAAACAGGTCTGGGAACAGGTACAAATGGATCTGATGTATGGGGTTCAACTCTTAGTTTTGGTGACTTTAATGTTACTGCTGGCTCAACTGCCAACAAAAACTTAGCTGGAAATGGTTTTAATACTGGCCAGGTTACTATGAGCTCTTCAATGGGCGTTTATCAAGATCTTTCTCCTGGAAATGGCGGCTTAGGCGCATTTACTACAGGTGGTTCTGGTGATACGGATAATCTAGATCCAAACTTGAATAACTTTAGACAGGATGAAGTTTTATTTTTCAACTTTGATTCTGACGTTATCTTGGACACCGTATGGTTTAACGGTAACCATAGTGAGTTGACGTATACTGAGGCTGGTCGAAATGACACCATGTTTAATATATTTGCAAGTACTAATGGCGTTAACTATACGTCAATGATTGGTGGCCAGAAAGTACCTACTTCAAGAGACTTCTTAGATGTTAACCTTTCACAGAGCTTTCAGTTTTTTGCTGTTGCTGCTTCTGGTTGGGGATCAGCTCCAGGTGGTTATGTTGAAGCAATTGGCTATACAGCTGTTGCCGAGCCAGGAACACTGGCTTTATTTGGTTTAGGGCTAATAGGTCTAGCGACGGTTCGTAGAAGAGCTTAAGCGTTAGTATGATTTCAGGTTCTATTTTTATAATAGAGCCTGAAACTCTTCGTTTGGCTGGTGAGTATATAGGAGTACACGAAATAGCTATATAATCTTCAAACGTTGCAGAATTTTATGAATGGGGATGTCTAGTTTTTTAGCTAATTGCTTTGCGTGGGGCTGTAGACGCCGATTGTTTATTTGCGGAAGGCCTCCTTTAAAGGCGAACACAATCAGATTACCATCTTCTATTAAACAACTCATATTAGACTCACCAAAATGGTCACGAATTCGTTGAAGGGCTTGGGGATGAATGCCACCACCTTGCTCCCACAAGTTCAAAACTAAAATGCCGAATTCCGTTAAATTCTCAAAGCAGTCATTTAAAAATGTTGGACTGAGTTGAGACTCAATCATGCCTTCGTTATTATAGATGTCAGTCAATATCAAATCACTTTTGTGAGGTTGGTTCGTCATGTAATGACATGCATCTTGAATATGTAAATACACGTTAGGAAAGACTTCCAAAGCAAACCATTCTTTAGCCACTTCAGCTACTTGCTCTCTTAATTCAACAGCATTCAAGATTATTTCTGGGTCGTATTGATGAAAACTATGTATCAGGCTTCCGGCACCTAAACCCAAAAGTGTCACATTTTTTGGTTGCGGACAGTATAAAAGTGCCAGCATCATTGCTTGGGTGTATTCGTAGTTTAGCCTTGCAGGTTGGAGCATATCAATACAGCTTTGGTGTGCATCGTCACCAAATGCTAGGTAGCGAAACGAACCGTTCTCAAACACCTTGATTGGGCCATACTCATCGTAACAACGAAAAATTTCAATACCGGGGATGCTCATAATGATGTTGTTTCAAAAGTAGTGTGTATATTTCAGTGTAACAGACTTAGACCTTTGCACGACGTTTCCAAGGTAGTCTAGACAGCGTTCAATATTGATACCTACTTGTGTTTTCAAACTGCTAAATTCTCTGTCGTAATGTGCCGTATTTAAAAATGAGATCCTATCATTTTACGGCTTGATTTTGTACTTCCCTTACTACCTTAGAGGGGTGAGTAAATTCGACATAAGGCCTTCGTTCTACTATAAATAATAACAGCTTCAACTTAATACTTGATGGACTCTATCATGCTAAACGCGTTAAAAATTTTAATTACTCTAAGCATTTATATTTCATTTTCAGGTCCTGTATTAGCAAGTGAAAACAAAGAAAAGCCGATACGTATTATTACCAATAATTGGACTAGTCAGTTGGTGTTGTCTCGTGTGACAGGGCAAATATTTAGCGAAATGGGCTATCAAGTTGAATATCAGACTGCTTCTACCACTGACCAGTGGGGGGCATTGGCTCATGGCTTGGGCCACGTTCAAGTTGAGGTTTGGGAAGGTACGATGGCTGACATGTTTAACCGGATGTTAAGTGAGGGCCGGATTTCGGATGCGGGAACGCATGACGCAAAAACAAGAGAAGACTGGTGGTACCCGAAATATGTCGAGGAAGTATGTCCAGGGTTGCCTGCTTGGGAGGCTTTAAAAAACTGTGCAGTTAAATTTCAAACGCCTTTTTCCGCATCTTCTGGCACTTACTTTTCAGGCCCATGGGAAAAACCTGATACTGCCCGTGTGAGAGCCTTGGGTTTGGATTTTAAAGTGAAGGTGCTTAAAAATGGCGACGACCTTTGGGTTGAGTTAAAGGACGCAATAAAAACAAAACGCCCAATTGTACTTTTTAATTGGACGCCAAATTGGGTTGAATCTGTTTACGAAGGGGCATTTGTAGAATTTCCCGATCATTCACCTGAGTGTGAAACAGACCCCAGCTGGGGTGTTAATAAAGGTTTTACTCATGACTGTGGTAATCCAAAGGGAGGTTGGCTGAAGAAAGCGGCATGGGTTGAGATGGAAGAAAACTGGCCATGCGCCTATCAAACGCTTGAAAATATTAATTTTACCAACCTTCAAATTGCCGAAGCCTCTTCATTAGTGGATGTTAAAAATTTAACGGTTCAAGAGGCAGCCAATGAGTGGATTAAGAGCAATGAGCAAGTTTGGCAGCAATGGATCCCTGGCAGTTGCAAGTAAATGAACCCAATGAAAAAATTTCGTTTTCCTAAGAGTAACAGTTCGTCTATTTCAAGACAGCTGATGCATATTGTTTTTTCACTGTATTGCTTGGTAGCTTTAACGGTGACCGTGATGCATATGGTGGAAGAGTACTATCACACTCAGAAGACGATATCGAATGAATTGGAGGTTTATGAAAATATATTTTCTCCAATATTGGGTAAAGCGCTTTGGGATCTGGACCTTGATCGGGTTAAAGAAGTCGTGACTAGCATCTCAAATGTACCCGTTGTTGTAGGTGTCAAAGTCGAGCGAATTCATAAAGATAGATTGGTCTTGGTTGAAGGCTCAGGTTTAGTGACTGACAAGGATGGAGAGCAAATAGAACTGACATCATTAGCCGCGAATAGTAAAGCGAGTATTGAAAGGGATTTTGGGGATTTGTTCTCGTATCGCTTTCCGATCACTTTCAAATTAATGGGCGCAAGTAGCAAGCTTGGCTACGCTACCCTTTATTCTAATTCAAATGTGATTCTTGATCGTGTGCAGATGGGTTTTATTTTTTTACTGGTCAATGCAGTTATCAAAGGCGTGGCGTTATGGTTAATTTTTTTATGGGTTAGTAGGCGAATTTTACTTGCACCATTAAAGCGACTCACTTACGGCATAGACGGTTTGAACTTCGATAAACTGTCAAATTTCAAACTGGATTTGAAAACCCATCAAGATAATGAACTGACTGTTATTGAGCGTGCCGTGACAGAGATGGTTGCTGAATTAGATAGTGCTAAGCATGAGGTGTTAGAGTTTAACAAAAGGCTTGAAGCTGAGGTTGCGTTACGCACAAGTGAGTTAGTGAAGGCTAAGATCTTTGCAGAGAAGTCTGCTAGCGCAAAAAGTGAATTTTTAGCAAAAATGAGTCATGAAATTCGTACGCCGATGAATGGCGTGATCGGTATGTTGCATCTTTTGATAAGTAATGAATTGTCTGAGCAGCAGCGTAGTAAAGCGATTACAGCGCAGTCTAGTGCGCAATCTCTATTAACGCTGATCAATGATATTTTGGACTTTTCTAAAATTGATGCAAATAAATTGCAATTGGACCTTATCGATTTTGATCTGCTTGATCTGATATGCAGTCTGAGTGAACCCTTTACGCTGCATGCAGAGAGTAAAGGTGTTGAGTTTTGTTTAGATTTGTCTGGAATAAAGCAACATTGGGTGAAAGGAGACCCCTCTAGGGTCAGACAAGTTCTGACGAATCTCATCTCAAATGCCTTAAAATTTACCAAGCAAGGGTATGTCTTAATTCAGGCTAGTTTGACGGATGGAAAGCCCGGCGAAACGATATTCACCTGTATAGTGGAAGATAGCGGTATTGGCATACCTGACAGTAAAAGAGAGGCTATCTTTCAGTCATTTTCACAAGTGGATGCTTCAATCACCCGGCAATATGAGGGCACAGGTTTGGGATTAGCGATCGTTAACGAACTCTGTGACTTAATGAAGGGAGGGGTTAGGGTATCGGGAAAAGAAAATGAAGGGAGCAAGTTCACATGCACGCTAAACTTGGGTGTTTGCGCAAACCGTATAACTGCCCCGATTAAGTTACCCAAAAAATCGCGAAATATTCTCTTGGTGATATCGAGCTTACAAAGCCAGAAATCGATACTAAAGCAGCTTGAGGTTTGGGGGGCGCAAGTGTCTTGTGTGACTAGTTTTTCTGAAGCGGAAACTGTCATAGAAAATGTCTATCGAGATCATAAAAAGGTTGATATTGATACGCTTGTTATCGACTCATCCTTACCAGATTGTTCAGCGTTTTTAAGTAATGCCTCCCAGCTTGGGCTGTCAAAAAAACGGTTTGTATTAATTAACTCTTTAAGTAAGAAAATGCTTCCTAATTTACCTTTAGACATAACTTGCGCGCAAATTACGAAACCTGCGACGCCTGATAAACTGTATCAAGCTCTTGTACTGGCGAAACCACAGTTAAGCTCAACCATTCTATCTGTTGAGACCCCTGGCAATACTAGTGTCGAGGCCACTTCTATAAATGAAACGAATGCCGATGAAATGCTTATTAGTTGGCCGTCTGACGTGCGCATTCTTCTAGTAGAAGATAACCAGGTGAATCAGTTAGTAGCGCAGAGTCTTCTGGATATGATGGGGGTAGATCATTCATTGGCAAACAATGGTGTCGAAGCAATTGATATGTTGAGTCAGCCGCCAGACGCAATACCCTATACGCTGGTATTAATGGACTGCCAAATGCCAGTAATGGATGGTTATGAGGCAACAGTCAATATTAGAAAAGGGCAGGCTGGTGTTCTCAATCAGGGTATTACGATAATCGCGATGACAGCAAACGTAATGCAAGGCGATAAAGATAAATGCTTAGAACATGGTATGAGCGATTATTTAAGTAAACCGGTTGACCCCAAAGTGCTAAAAGCATGTCTGATTAAGTGGTTATTGCCTAGTTAGTATTGTTCTTTACGACTAGAGTAAATGTTTCGATTTATAGGCAAATCTATGCTGAAAATATTCTCAATTAATATGAGTTTCATTTTAATAAATGAAACTCATATTAATTCCTATTAAGTGATTTTGGTATGATTATTCAATAGATAAAATACTCATGTCCTTCCCAAGAGATATGAAGAATATGAGTGTAGGGATAGAATTTACCTTCTGCAAACAGTAATGAAGGAGCCCCTACAATTAATAGTACTGCGATGGCTTTAAGTGTTCTCAAGTTCATTACATTTTGCCTTTGCCTTAACCGAGCACCGGATAATATTGAGTAAAGACAAAATCATCCGCTGCTGCATTTTGGTGACTGGCTTTGCACTTGCTGATAATGTCTTATGGTCTGGGCTGGAGAAACTGAAATATGCCCAGTTGCCTAGCTCTTTAGAGAAATGTTTGGCATTCTTATTGGCACGAAGGTGCTAGCTTGTACCAGTTTAATATGCTGACACTCATTTCGAATTTGGCCAGATATTCTGAATTCAATGAGAGCTACGAGCACTGGCTTCAAGGTCTAAGCGGACATCTCGAAAGGCTGGGCTTGCAATCGGGTTTCGAGGTAAACAGGCGTTCTCGTTCAATTCCTTCACGGGCATAAAAGGCGAAAGCTTAGGATGGAGTTTCTTATCCAGACTTCACGAAGCTGACTACTCTGTCTAGTTATCAGGTCTGTGTTAACGATGCTTACTTGAACTTAAAGCTTCTCTGCCGGAGACAGAAGTTTATTGTTCCAGCTATACTCGCTTTAGCAGGTAATTTTGTTTCTCGATTTTGTGTGATTAAGAAAAGGTTTATCAACACTTATGCCTAATAGACAGATTAATGATATCGCTACAACCGTAACTAGCCTTGATGATCTCGCCAAGTTAGCCGACTATTCGCTGATGAATAGTCTTAATTCCGACCCCCAAGCGACAGTAAGTGGTGAAGATTACGCACCTCGGCAAGTTTTCTCGGGGCATTATGTTCCTGTTAAACCCACTCCTATTCTTGATCCTGAATATGTTGTTCACAGCAAACTATTTTTCAACGAATTAGGTTTCGACGACAGTCTGGCACAAACGGATGACTTCCGTCGTTTGTTCTCTGGTGATATCTCTCATGTCCCAGAGCCAATGCGACAAATAGGTTGGTCCACGGGCTATGCGCTTTCTATTTATGGCACGGAGTACAACCAGCAGTGTCCGTTCCAAACAGGCAATGGCTATGGAGATGGTCGTGCAGTGTCGGTGCTTGAGGCCGTCATCAATGGCTTGCGTTGGGAGATGCAGTTGAAAGGTGGAGGGCGTACGCCTTATTGTCGAGGTGCGGATGGGCGAGCTGTATTACGCTCAAGTGTCAGGGAGTTTTTGGCACAAGAGCATATGCATGAGCTGGGAGTGCCAACAGCTAGATCGTTATGTCTTTACGTCTCACAATCTGAGACAGTTAATCGTCCTTGGTACTCTGAAGGATCATACTCTGCA
>ENA-OSET01003036-OSET01003036.1-sediment-metagenome-genome-assembly--contig:-NODE-3036-length-15668-cov-3.582516_pt1 | contig 15668 bp, 11 predicted proteins | sample MGYA00237882_ERZ534229 | MGnify/ENA primary metagenome ERZ534229 (study PRJEB26408, sample SAMN06266212) | sediment metagenome | isolation source: Hudson Canyon methane seep mesocosm | place... | reverse complement strand
ATTACCGAAACAGCCAAAGCCTTATGGTATATTTACCTTGGCCTCACACTAGCATGTGCGTTGGCATATTGGGGGGCAGGCATGTCGTTGTTTGATGCCATATGCCATAGTTTCTCAACCATAGCAATTGGCGGCTACTCCACCCATGACGCGAGTATTGGCTATTTTGACAGCCACCTGATTGAGCTTATTGCAATTTTCTTTATGTTTTCTGCGGGAATTAACTTTGCGCTACATTTTACCGCCTGGCGCAGCAATAACTGGATTGTTTATGTAAAAGACCCTGAGTTTCGCTTTTATGCTTCATTAATGGGCCTAGTTGCCGTATTAACTATGTCAGTGTTATATATTACAGACACCTATGAGCTTTCAGACGCCATGGTAAAAGGCTTGTTTGAAGTCGTTTCCATTGCAACTACCACAGGTTTTGCGACAGCAGACTTTACCAGCTGGCCCTTCGTACTACCTTTTTTATTGTTTTTAGTCGCCTTTGTAGGCGGGTGTGCAGGTTCAACGGGAGGCGGTATGAAAGCCATTCGCGTCCTACTTATTTACAAGCAAGGCCTTAGAGAAGTTAAACGTTTGATCCACCCCAATGCTGTCATCCCGGTTAAACTTGGCAAGAAACCTGTTCCTGACCGCGTTATAGAAGCCGTATGGGGGTTCTTTTCCGTATACTTGTTTGTATTTGTTATCCTCTTACTACTTCTATTGGCAACAGGCTTGGATCAAGTGACTGCTTGGTCGGCAGTGGGTGCCAGCATTAATAATCTTGGACCAGGTTTAGGTGATGTATCTATTCATTACGGGGACATCCCAGACACCGCAAAATGGATACTTTGCTTTGCTATGTTAATGGGGCGTTTGGAAATTTTTACCTTATTGATCCTCTTTACTCCCTCCTTTTGGAGGAACTAAAGAAAAGCTAGATATCAGAGTTTTTCTTTATCTAGCTTTCTAATATCAATCATCACAATTTACGCAGTAAAGCGCTTAATACTCTTCATTAAACCGCCCCTCAGATTTGCAATTTCTTCTTTTGCTTTTTGGTAAGCCTGCTCAGCAACCGTATTTTCAGCATCATTTGGTTTGGTATCAACCAATTTCATATCTACTGCTTTTTGCTGTTCATCCTGCAGATAGAGAACACTACAAGCCACCATAGCTTTACGCGCCTCGGATTGAGGCTTCAAACCATACCATTCACAGACTTTATCTACCGATAATTTAAATGCCTTTTCAGGACCATGTACACCGACAGATATCGTTGTTCTTTTGATCTCGGATTCCCAAGGAACATTTACTCTTAATTCGAAAACATCAGAAGGACTACGCCCTTTGCGCTTTACTAAAATTCGTCGTAAACCACGAATATGCCCATCAGGACGAACATGATATTCAGGCTGTTTTGCCTGTTTTAAACAGAATGCCTTTTGTGCTTTTTCAAAGCGTGCATCAATTTCTAAGGCTTTTTTGTGTGCCGCATCGCGACTTCGTTTGATACGAACATATTCCTGGTGTTCTTCACCGCCCCATGCTCTGAAAACTCGAAAATACGAAAGATCTCCGTATTTGTGATCGTATATTGCCATGCAATTATGCTCCTTGTGGGATATTCCCTACCACTCTTATTTAATTACAGCATTGATTCCTTTAACATTACCTACACAGGTATAGCACAATTTTTTAATCTTGGAACTTACAATTATGAAATACAGTATTTATCTTTCTGGCGAAATACACTCGGATTGGCGTGAACGTATTACTAAGGGCTTAGAGGAAAGCGGCGTAGATGCTAACGTTTACTCTCCTATCACCAACCACGAAGCCAGTGATGAAGTCGGCGTAAAAATTCTTGGGGAAGAGGAAAATAATTTTTGGAAAGACCATAAAGCAGCCAAAATTAATGCATTACGCACCATGAGCCTTATTAAAAAATCTGACATCGTGGTCGTTCGTTTTGGTGAAAAGTATAAACAATGGAATGCTGCCTTCGATGCTGGCATTGCCATTGGTCAGGGCAAACCTATTATTGTGATGCACGCACCCGAATTGACCCACCCATTAAAGGAAATTGATGGCGCAGCCATGGCTGTTACCGAAACACCGGAACAAGTAGTCGAAATTTTGAAGTACATCAATGAATAGACCGCTCCAACTGCACATAATTTAAGGTATAATGCCGGACTTTTAAAATAACATTTGGTGGTATGACCGTGTCTAACGAGACCTGCTCTAATAAAAATGAGCCTGACGTTAAAACATTTCAAGGACTTATCCTTGCTCTTCAGAACTTTTGGGCCAGCAAAGGCTGTGTTGTTCTTCAACCTTTAGATATGGAAGTTGGGGCAGGTACTTTTCACCCAGCAACCTTTCTACGCTCAATTGGCCCGGAAACCTGGAATGCCGCTTATGTGCAACCTAGTCGTCGTCCAACAGATGGCCGCTATGGCGAAAACCCTAACCGTTTACAGCATTATTATCAGTTTCAGGTAGTTTTAAAACCTTCACCACCTAATATTCAAGAGCTTTATCTTGAGTCACTACAAGCCATGGGTATCGATACCAATGTACATGATGTGCGCTTTGTAGAAGACAACTGGGAATCCCCCTCTTTAGGTGCCTGGGGTTTAGGCTGGGAAATTTGGTTAAACGGTATGGAGGTCACACAATTCACCTACTTCCAACAAGTGGGCGGTCTTGAATGCTTCCCTGTAACGGGGGAAATCACGTACGGTTTGGAACGTATCGCGATGTACCTTCAAGGTGTTGATAGTGTTTATGACCTTATCTGGGCACACGGTCCGAACGGTGATGTGACTTATGGCGATGTATTCCATCAAAACGAAGTTGAAATGTCCACTTACAACTTTGAGCACGCCAATACTGACGTGCTCTTTGCAAACTTTGACAATTTTGAAACTGAAAGCCAACGCATGATTGACCAAGGCTTACCTTTACCTGCTTATGAGTTGGTTCTAAAAGCCTCGCACACGTTCAATATGCTGGACGCGCGTCATGCAATATCGGTAACGGAGCGTCAACGCTTTATTTTACGCGTCAGAACCTTAGCGCGCGCAGTAGCACAAAGCTATTTTGACAGTCGAAAAGAATTAGGTTTCCCGCTGGCCCCTGAAGCACTTCGAAACGAAGTTCTCGCCAAGCTCGAAGCAAGCAAGGGAGACAAATAACATGTCAGTAGAATCATCATTAACCCAAGATTTCTTAGTTGAAATTGGCACTGAAGAACTGCCGCCAAAGTCACTTAAAAAACTATCCGATGCTTTTTCAAAGGGTATCGAAAACGGTCTTAAAGAAGCAGGCTTAAACTATGAGAGTGCAAAATCTTTCGCTAGCCCTCGTCGCTTAGCACTTCGAGTTAGCGGTTTAGAAACCAAGCAAGCCGATAAAATCGTTGAGAAGAAAGGGCCGTCTAAGAAAGCCGCTTTTGATGCTGAAGGCAATCCTTCGCGCGCATTACAAGGCTTTGCCAAGTCACTAAAGATTGACCCAGAACAGCTGGAAGAGCAAGAAACCCCTAAAGGCACCTGGTTAGTCTATCGCAGCACTGAAAAAGGCCAGAACACACTTTCATTACTGAATGCCATTGTTGACCAGTCTCTCAGCAAACTGCCCATTCCAAAGCGTATGCGCTGGGGCGCTCAAAAAGTCGAATTTGTTCGACCTATTCAGTGGGTATTGATGATCTTTGGCAGTGAAGTTGTGCCAGGAAGCATTCTGGATATTCCTAACGGCAACACAACACGCGGACACCGCTTTCATAGTGAAGGCGAAATCCAAATCACATTAGCTAGTGACTATGAAAAAGTACTCTTCGAGCAAGGAAAAGTCATTGCTGACTATGAAGAACGAAAAGAGAAAATTCGTTTAGCTGTCCAAGAAACAGCTAGTAAAGAGGGCGGTGAGGCTGTTATTGATGAAGACTTACTTGATGAAGTAGCCTCATTAAATGAATGGCCTGTACCTTTATTAGGCCGTTTTGAAGAACGTTTCCTTGACGTTCCAACCGAAGCTCTGGTTTCTTCAATGAAAGAACATCAGAAATACTTTCATTTATTAAATAGCAAAGGCGAGATGATGCCTAACTTCATCACCATCGCCAACATTGAAAGTACCGACCCGACACAGGTTATTCAAGGTAATGAGCGTGTAATTCGCCCAAGACTCTCGGATGCAGCCTTCTTTTTTGAAACCGATAAGAAGTCAAACCTGGAGGCAAGACGTGAACAGCTCAAAAAAATCGTCTTCCAGAAAGAACTCGGAACGGTCTTTGATAAAACCGAACGCGTATCAAAACTCGCAGCACTTATCAGCCAAAAGATTGGTGGCAATGCAAAAGAAGCAGAGCGCGCAGGTATACTCGCCAAATCTGACCTCGTTACCGAAATGGTACTGGAATTCACCGATTTGCAAGGTATTATGGGTACGCACTATGCACGCTTTGACGGTGAGACTGAAGAAATTTCATTAGCTTTAAATGAACAGTACATGCCTAAGTTTGCTGGTGATACCTTACCCGCTACAAAAACAGGCCAAGCCTTATCAATTGCTGAAAAACTTGATTCACTCGTTGGTTTATTTGGTATCAAACAGCCACCTACAGGCACGAAAGACCCTTTTGCCTTACGCCGTGCTGCTTTAGGTATTTTACGTATCATTGTTGAAAAAGAACTTAACCTTGATCTCAGCGAAATGATTTTATGGTCACTTGCGCAATACGATACCTCAGCCTTAAAAAATGACAAGACAGAACAAGAACTAGTCACTTACATGCTGGAGCGCTTCCGCGCATGGTATGAAGATGAAAATATCTCAGCAGAAGTATTCTTATCAGTTTGCGCCCGTCGCCCAACTCGCCCTGTCGATTTCGATAAGCGTGTTAAGGCCGTAAGCTCCTTTCATGCTTTGGAAGAAGCACACGCACTGTCTGCAGCGAACAAGCGGGTATCAAACATACTGGCAAAACAAGATACTGATCTAAGTGGTAAACAAGTCAACCCAGACTTACTTTCTGATGCAGCTGAAATCGAACTTGCAAAGCAGTTAGATGCGCTTGCAGACAAAGTTACCCCCTTGTTTGACAAAGGCGACTACGATAATGCTCTAGCGGCACTAGCAACACTGCAAAAACCTGTTGACCAGTTTTTTGATGATGTAATGGTGATGGTGGAAGATGAAGCGTTGAAAACCAATCGCTTGATTCTACTAAATCAGCTTAGAGAACTGTTTTTGAAAGTAGCCGATATTTCCCTACTTTCAAAATAAACAAACTTGATCGCGGTTAAACACCGCGATCACTTATATCTACCAATATTAAGTAGCCAACAAAAAAACCTACTTCAAGCCAACTTCCCGATAATACCGATCAGCCCCAGCATGAATTGGCGCAGACAAACCATCCGTCACCATCTGTTTTTTCCGTAAATTATTAAAAGCCGGATGAAGCTTCTTAAACTTATCAAAATTTTCAAATACAACCTTGGTTAATTGATAGACTACTTCGTCGGGTGTTTTACTCGACGCCACAAATGTAGCCCCGACACCGAAAGTATTAATTTCACGTTCATTACCACGATACATACCGGCAGGAATAATGGCATCGCTGTAATAAGCATTCTCTGCGACCATTTTATCCACCGCGGTACCTGTCACATCAATCAAGACACTGTCACACGCAGTCGTCGCTTCTTTAATGGATGCACTAGGATGACCAACCATAAAAACCAGCGCATCAAATTCATTATTACAAAGCGCTTCAGCGTGATCTGAAGACCTCACCTCGGAAACATGCGAGAACATACTACGTGTCCAGCCCATCGCCTTCATCAGTACTTCCATGGTGGCACGATGACCAGAACCTAAGTTCCCTAGATTGATTCGTTTGCCCTTTAAGTCTCCAAAAGACGTGATACCCGAGTCTTTACGCGCCACAACGGTAAATGGCTCAGAATAAATGGAAAATACGGAACGTAAATCAGCGTCAGGCCCAGCGCCGTCAAACTCACTACTGCCATTATAGGCATGGAACTGCCAGTCAGACTGCACCACCCCCATATCAAGATCCTGTTCACGCACTTTTTCAAGGTTATAAACCGAGCCTAAAGTACTCTCAACACCACAACGAATCCCATGTTCAGCTCGCAAACGGTTCACCATACGACAAATCGCACCACCTGTTGGGTAATACACGCCAGTAACACCACCAGTCCCTACAATCATGTAATGTTTATCCTGCGCCTGTACCGGTAAAGCGACTAATAAACTCAAGCTTGTCAGCAAGCAGACGGTAATTATTTTTTTTAGTAGGATTCTTAGCATAAGCATCTTTTTACCTAAATTTTATTCAGATCATATCGGGCAAGTATAATCGTAATAGAGCCGACAAACATCTATAAATCAATATTTACCGACATATCTAAACCCAAGGTTCTGGCTCGCGCCAGTGATAAGCGATCACTCGTTAATGACATTTTGAAAAATGAAGATGAAAAACCGAGAGTTAGTGCATCTGATTTATAATCAAAACCTGCGTTCAACGTTTGATTTTTTGATAATGAATATTCAAACTTTGTAGAGGGGAAATTTAAATCACCATAGCGATATAACGCGACGCCTAAAGCAACCTTGGGCTGGTATTGATAAAAAGCTTCAAGTTTAGCCTGTTTTGGTAAGCGTAATATTTCTTTTCTGTAGCCTTCTAGACCAGAAAGCACAGGTTTCACATTTATTTTACCCTGATCATCGAAACTAATTCGATCAGTACTCGCAGTAGCACTTGTAAAAGGTGCTTTTTTTATTCTTATTTTGCTTAATAAGTCAGTCCAGCCACCACTAAACCGCCACAAAGCATTCGCAGATTGCCAACGCCAGGCAACATCCAATGCATAACCACGTCCCGTTGGCACTTTAACTTTTCGACCAAGGAGTTTATCTTCTCTATATACATAATCCAAATCAATCTGACCAGTGTAATCATCTTCAGATGCACTAAACTGCCCAGTAATATCGCCTTTTAAAAAACGTTGTGTTTCCAAGTATGACAAATCCATACCTATAAAAAAATTAGGTTTAACTTGCCACTCATAACCGAACTTAAAACCTGTTGACCTGCTATGAATCAGCGATAAATCAACATCATAAATTCGATTTTTTTCTAAAGATACATTGTTCTTATCGCCATAAATAATTTCAGCGGTGTCAGGGCTGTATTCAAGTGCGTAGTCATAACGAATAATATAAGCGGTTTTCCAACCCTCTTTTTTTACACCTAGTTCCCAAATATTATGTGTAAATGAGTTTTTCCCGCCATCAAAATACGGCCCTTCCATATCATCAACTACAATTTGTTTTATTGGCGCTGTTTCACTGTAACCAAAGACATGTGAATCTAAATAGACTTGATATTCTGATTTTGAAGATGCATTCACCATAACAACATGAATACAAAGAAATGAAACAATAAACGCAGAGAGAATGCGTTGCATAACAACTTAACCTAATTATTTAAAATAACACTGACAAAAAAAGAGAGGCCACTAGGGCCTCTCTACGATTTCATATTAAAACATTACACTTAGAAAGCAGAAACAAATGTGCCGTCTGAGTAACGAATAATATCTAAACCTTCAACGTTTTCAAGTACACCATATTCAGTTGTATCGCCGTCAATCATGATAGTGCCTGTAATTTCTTCATCTTCATTTACAATAGACTCATCTGCATCAAGCTGCATTACCACATTATCATTATTAGAAAGTGTTAAGCTACCCAATGCAGAACCATCAGAATCCAGATTATCACCAGACGCCTCTATAGTGATTGTTCGACCAGGATAAACAAGTTCAACACTCGCTTTTACATCATCATACCCAGTTCTTTCAACTTCAAAACTAAAGGTCACGGCATCAGCAACACCCGCTAGAGTAGCATCGAAAGTCAGAGTGGAACTTACACCAACATACTTAGCTTCCGTTTCTCCAGAAGTTTCGTGTGTCTCAGTCTGAGTATGCTCGCCATTAGCATTTGTTGACGACTCCCAATTATAGACATCTGTAAAAGTTACACCAGTAGCATCCCCTGATAATGTAAATACAGCATCAAAACTATCAGAATCATTACCAAACGTTCCTGCCATACGAAGATCAAGCATACCTAATGTTAACGTCAGATCTTCATCTTCTGAGTTACTTGATTCACCCGTGCTAGAATCATGACTCCAAGTTTCAGCAGTATCTTCTATAAAGCGAAGTGTATTAAGAGTTACGTCGATATCACCAACAAAAGTCATCACGCCATCGTCGCCCGATGCTTCAGTTTCAGCGATGGTAACTTCAAGCCCCATATCAAGGTTTGTTAAAGTACCATCTAAGAAATCATCATATGTTCCCGCTGACCCAGTATTAGTACCATCTCCTTTATATGTTCCGGAAATCGAGCCAGAAACACCAGAGTCTTCACCTAAAGTAACTAACACTCCTCCTGAAGAAGAGGTACCTTGAACTGCTAGATCAATACTTGCTACTGGACTACCTTCATCACCCCAAGTGGTTTCCGTTTCATACTCAGTGAAACTATCATCGTTGATCAGGAACTCACTAACCGTAGCAGAAGCATCTACAGCAACACTACTTTCAATCTCTTCTCCCGTTGAGTCATCTTCAGTTAAAATAGTTACATTTTGATCAACCGATAACACAATCGATCCATCTTGGGCTAATGAAACTATAACGCTAATCCCTTCAAATGCTACTTCAGCTGGAGATTCAGCAGACAAAGCAGTAATGGTAGAACCTTCTAAAGTAGTATCAAGCGCTCCGGTTTCTTCATTAAAGTTATTTGCATAAACTTCAACCATCGCTTCAATCGCTAGCCCAAGCCCTTCAATTGATTTCTCTACATCATCACCACTAGCAAGGTCTGCTGCCTCAGCCTGAATATCAAAGTTATCTAAAATTGCTTCAACAGAGCCCTGACTCACACCCTCAGCATTTTCAACGATGGAACTATCAATCGCCGTACCTAGTTCACGCAATTCTTCGACAAACGCTTTCACTTTTGCCAAGTTTGTTGCACCTGCTGTTGGGCTTGCAGTACCCTGCTCTCCCGTATCAGACGATTCTTCTTCGTCAGCGTCAGTTTTCTCTTCAGCAATATCATCACCAAGATCACCAAGATCCGCTAACGCTTCTGTGAAATCACCCTCTAAATCATTAATATCTTCAGTGACCTCTGTTAATACAAGCTGAGCATCTTCTAAAATATCACCAAGATCGGTTAACGTCGCATCTGTCGAGTTAGTTGTTAAGCCATTACCAACATATTCCGCTGCAAAGTTTGCAATTGCATCGTCAATTGATACATCTGCTGCTGAGTCAGATTGAACAGCACTAATAATCGCGGCATTAATTGCAGCATACTGCACAGCTTCGTCGCCTTCAGTATCACCTAAAGTATCAGCTACTTCTTCAGGATCAGTTAAGTCAACTATCTCAAACTGAGTTACATCACCTGATAAACCAAAACGTTCTGCTACTTGTGAGTTAGCATTACTAATGGCTTCTTGCACAATAAAATCATTTGTTGGGTCTTCCAAAATAGCTACTTTTGCGACCTCAGCTGCCACCGTAGTTAATGGTGTAATATTGACTGATACCGAAGCCGCACTCTCAGGCAAAACAGCGCTCATAGTAAGTTCGTCAGCATCAAGTTCTAAATTAGCACCAAATACTGCATCAACCACTCCGTCACCATCATTATCACAACCACCGGCAATATCGCACTTCATCGATGCTGCACCGTCATTATCATCAATAACAATATATATCGGTTTTCCATCATGCTCAGCAGGTATACTCAATGAATAATCACCGTTTTCATCTGTAACAGCAGTCGCAATCGCGGTTTCTTCTGGTGCGCCGCTTGTATCAAATAAATATGCACTAACTAATCCACCAATAATAATCCCTTTACTTGCAGTCCCGCTCACTGTTGAGGCGCTCGCGCCTGACGATGATGAACCACCAGAACTACCACCACACGCCGACAAACCCAATGCTGCTGCAATCGCTATACTTAAACCAATACGCTTCATTAATAAAACTCCATCTTTTTTATGTAAATTGTCTAATTAAATGCCAAGTTTCAACCTATCACTCAAAATCATCTAGGAACATTCCCAATAAGTGATAGAAGAAAATCAACTCAACTACCTTAAGCATAGACATGTTTTTAATTTATTCTGTAAGTTTTAGTTACAATTTAAACCGTAGTTTTTCCCTTTAAATAAACAAATCGCTTTAATAAAAGATAGTTTTCAAAACTTCACAAATAAAATTGAGTCCACTGCTAGACTGATAGAAAGATTTCTTATGATGACTAACTTTAAATGAATCGACTTACCCGTCCTATTTTTTTTCTATTGAACCGTATGAGCTATCGAAGTAAGTTCGTACTCTTGGCGTCATTGTTTGCTATTCCCTTAGCTTTATTTGCAGGGCAGCTTGCTTACTCGCTTCATCAAGAAGCAAATCAAGCCAAATTAACTAAGGCTGGATTAAGTTATTTACAAATAACGACTAAGTTAATTCAAGACTTAGAAACACTTCGTGATTTATCAGTAATTACGTCATGGCAAAGTGAAACTCCGTTTAATAAACAACTCGAAATAGCAAAACAAAACGTCCTGCTAATAATAAGCCAACTAAAAAAACACCCTGCGTCAGTTAAGCACAAAGGGTTTTTAGACAAATTGGAAACGACAATTAATAGCAACAACTTCATTCGAGGAAATGAGGCTCCCGGTATAGATGGCGTATTTGAAGACGCACACATTTTAATAAACCAAGCTTATAGCTGGCGAACACGTCTTTCTTACGCCTTTATTTCTCGTTCGCGTAATAGCAGTAATACTGTTGACACCATAAATTTGCTTAATGAAAACGAGGTTTACTTACACGCTTTAGGCCAAGCCAGAACCTTTGGTACTTTGTACCTGGAACAAAAATTTGTTGATTCTTACGGTGTTTCTGTATTAGAAAAAACTTACCAAACGCTCACCAAATTAATTGATCAGATTGATGTAAAAGCAGAGGAGTATCGCGCTTTAATTAATGCATACCCTGAAATAAAAACATCCAAAATAAAACAAGATTTTATTAATGCTCGCGAGCGTTTGTATCAGGAACTGATCGTCTCCTTATCCTTGACAGGAAATTCGGTGGAGTACTTCCAGCATCTGACAGAGATTTTTGAGTCTGTTTATCAACACAACCGTTTACTTTTTCAACTATCAGATGATTTACTTGAACAGGACTACCAAAATAGCTTGCAGCATCTTGGTATATTTTACGCAAGCGTTGGCATCATGGTGTTATTAATCACCTATGTCTATATTGGTCTATACAGTACGATGAACCAAGCCGTTAGAAGTTTAATGCGCTCAGCCCATAAAGTAGCATCCGGAAATTATGATGTGCCGATTAAAACCAATACTAGTGATGAGTTATCTTCGATTGCGACAGCCATGGATAGTATGCGCTTAAGTATTCAGGAACGTGAAGATAAACTCACCTTCCTTGGTCAACGCGATGGTTTAACTAAACTGTATAATCGACAATACTTTGATACAGCGCTGGACAGCGCCTTAGCCAATGCTCGACGCCATCATATCCCCTTAACCGTCGTGATGCTCGACATAGACCACTTCAAAGCCGTTAATGATACTTATGGGCATCAAGCTGGAGATAACTGTTTAAATATTATTTCAAAACTATTACAAGATCAGTTTAAACGGGAAACTGACATTGTCGCACGCTATGGGGGAGAGGAGTTTATCGCTATTTTACATGGTACAACACTTGAAGAAGCGATTATTCAAACTGAAGAGCTACGAAAAAAGATTGAATTTCATCACATTCCCGTAGGTGAAAAGACAATATCCCTAACAGCAAGCTTTGGCTTATCCGCTTTAGCAGCACCTTTTACAGCCTCAAACAGTGAACTAATTGCCTTAGCAGACACCCTACTTTATCAATCAAAGCATCATGGCCGAAACCGTATCAGTTCAGCCTATTTTTCTGAAGAAACGCCCACCAAAGATAATACATCTTTAGGCTAAGACGCTTTCATAATCTTATTTCGACCAGCATTTTTTGATGCATAAAGTGCTTTATCAGCTTGTTCGACCAGTTTAACCCAGTCTCCTTCTATTTCCGCAGAAATTCCGCCACTCAAGGTTAAAATATCTAATGGCGAACCAGCATGCGGGATATTTAATTGTTCAACAGCTTGTCGTACTCGCTCAGCACATTTAAATGCACTTATTTCATTCGCTTCAGGCATCAGGATAAGAATTTCTTCGCCACCATAGCGAAAAACCCGGTCTGATGTTCTGACCGTTTTTTTAATGGCCTGAGCAACTACTTTTAAGGCATCATCCCCTGTTTGATGGCCATAAGTGTCATTAAAACTTTTGAAAAAATCAATATCTAACAAAGCGACAGCATAGCTTTTATGGTGACGAACCGCATCGGCTTCCGTAAAAGCCAAGTCCACCTCCATTGCTCTTCGATTACCAATACCTAACAAAGGGTCTTCAAGTGATAATAATCGTAGTTGCTCTACACTACTTTCCAATTCGTCCTGCTTATCAACCAAGCCTGCATAAGCATCAACCAAGTTAGTTTGTGTGACTAAACCGACTAGTAAATCTTGATCATTTAATACCGGTAAATGTCTTAATTTTCGGCTACGAGACAACATTAATGCATCTTTGAACAAACTGTTTTCACTCACACATACGGGGTCAGCCGTCATCACATCCTTCACTTGCCGATCAAGGTTCCCCTCCCCCGATAGAACATCTGCAAACAGCGTAGTGACATCTCTCTCTGTTACAATTCCCATGGGTTGTTGCTCTGAAACAACCAAAAGACATGAACTACGTGTTTCAGCCATTTTAGAGACAGCTTCTTTCAAGCTTGTTTCCAAAGCAACCATCAAAGGCCTTTCATTCATTAATTCTTTTACTAACATGCCACTCACCGTGCAATTAATTCTTTTAATAATTTAAGCCTAGCTCAAGCGAGACAAGCTTGGACACTAATTTGTATGGTTATACTGTTTTTTCTTGATAAAGGTCAGCCATTTTTCGAACATTAGTGCTAACCTGAAGGTATAGATCATAAAAAGCGTAGGAAGTTAACCATGACTTTAATTCGTAACGCTAATGCAAAAGTATCAACAAAATTAACGCATTTTATATCCTTGCCTTTATTACGGGCACTATTTGGGCTGTTACTTGCGTTAGGCGCCCCCTCAGGCTGGATATTAGTTCAATGGCTGGCAGGTAGAGATCCTTTCGCAGAAGAACATATCGACTCTCTGTTATATACTTACATCACTTTAACAACCATTATTGTTTTTTCTGCCCTGGGTTACTTTATCGGCCGCCGAGAGCAAATGATTACAGACTTGGCATTAACGGATGGCCTAACCGCACTCTATAATAAACGATATTTCAAAAACCGCTTGGAACAGGAGTTCGAACGCCACCAACGTAACGCTAGCCCTTTAGCCATAATTCTTATAGACCTGGATTTTTTTAAGCATGTAAATGATAACTATGGCCACCAGGCTGGCGACGAAGTACTTAAAAACGTCTCATCCACTATTATGGCCAATTGCCGAAAAAATGAAATTGCTGCAAGAGTTGGAGGTGAAGAAATCAGTATTATTGCCTGTGACTGCGACCTAAATTCAGCCACGAATTTAGCAGAACGTATTCGAAGTGCAATTGAAAAAAGTACTAGCTGCTGGCAAGGTGAAGAAATAAAAATAACCGCCTCATTTGGCATCGCAAAAGCCTCTGACGCGACTAAAAATGCCTGGCAAATATACCAGCATGCTGATAAAGCCTTGTATCAGGCAAAACAAACTGGAAGAAATAAAACCTGCGTTTATGGATAATAACTATTAGTGCGCTTTACACGACACCTGATTGACTAATCGGCATTATCATTCCAATGTGCTTTTCAGCTGATTTCCAACTTAAAAACCACCAGTATGACATAGCGTTTGAGCCGTACGAAACTCTCTAATGATTACTTCCTACTGATTCACGCTGCTCTGAAAGTTGTTGTGCTTGCCGCTTAATCACGTACTGAATAAGTTGCTCTTGATCTACATCTGAAATATTAATAAAGTCGGCACGAATCAGATGCGTATGTTCATTCACTTCGTCAATATAATCTTCACAAGCAATCACCGCAGCAAGCAATTGAAGATTAACATTACTCTGATACAAGCTAAGTTCTATCTCAACATGCTGGTTTAAGCTGGCAATCTCTGAACACGGAAAGGCAATGCCGCATGCACTCAAATTAACCTGACAGGCTCTCATCGACTCTGCGGTATCTTCACTAGTATTTGCTAAGCCATGTCCGATCATTAAATCTATTTTTCTATTATATAAATCTAGTATCGTATGGACTTCCGGCTCAGTATTTTTTAACTTTGCCAAAGCAACAATAATTTGTTCATCCATTTGAGACAGTAAACTTTTTAATGAGGAAGGCTGTGCTTGTATCGCTAATTCCGCTTCATTATCAGATAAAAAACGATAACGCACACCAATTAGGTCACTCACGCGAAAATAACGTCTTCTTTCATGCTGTAAGGTGGTCATTACTTTCCTTTTATACTTATTTTTAAGACATCAACTTAGAAAATTTCATTTGGGTCCAGCTCAAATATCTGGTCTAATTCTTCAGTATTTGCATCAAGCGCTTTACTCTCTTCCCTTAATTCTTTTTGAACCTGTTTATCTGTTTTCTCTTGCAAAATAATCTCGACCCGACGATTCTTTTTCCGGTTATCGGAAGAGTCATTAGGTACCAATGGCCGAGTATCCGCATAGCCTGCGACACTAAAGCGCTCCTGTTTTATATAACCATCATCAAATAATCCATGAGCAACTTCTAAGGCTCTGGCTACAGACAAATCCCAGTTAGAGGGGAACATAAAGGTCTTAATCGGTATATCATCAGTATGCCCCTCAACGGCAATATGCCCTTCAATGGACTCAAGCATATCAATCAGTTTATCCAACACAGGAATAAATTCATCTTGCAAAGTTGCTGAACCTGATGAAAAAGCACCTTTTTCCTGAATTCTAATGATAATACGCCTACCCTGAGTTTCAATTTCAACCATATCCTTGGCTACTTCTTCTTGCATCTTTTCAGCAATTTCTTCTGCCTTCGTTTCTGCTTTCTCCTCCATTTCCATGAGTTTTTGTGCAACAAACTCACTTATTTGTTCTTTTTTTTCTTGAGAGTTCTCTGTCGACTCATCACTGGTATTAGCAACAGCCTCTTCAATTATGGCTTCACACAATACTTCCAAGGTCTGATGGTCTGTATCCGTAGTTTGCTGCATTACCATCTGCAAAGGAGTAGGATCAGGTTTACCTGGTGAGAATTCCTGCGCAATAATGCTAGTCCCCTTAGGCACAGCATTAACTTCAACCTGATTCTGAACACCAAAAGCTTCACGCATTGAACCTGCTAGCCGCTTAAACTTGAGCACATCCATTTCTGCAAAAGATAACAGCAAAACAAAGAAGCACATCAATAGCGACATTAAATCTG
>ENA-OSET01003034-OSET01003034.1-sediment-metagenome-genome-assembly--contig:-NODE-3034-length-15670-cov-8.532418_pt1 | contig 15670 bp, 11 predicted proteins | sample MGYA00237882_ERZ534229 | MGnify/ENA primary metagenome ERZ534229 (study PRJEB26408, sample SAMN06266212) | sediment metagenome | isolation source: Hudson Canyon methane seep mesocosm | place... | reverse complement strand
ATACAGCATATATAGTAGCAGGATACAGATCGGCAGTAGGGAAATCAGGAAAAGGAGTTTTTAAATTTACTCGCCCTGATGACTTAGCAGCAGATGTAATTAAACATTTGGTAGGATCCGTTCCTGAATTAGACAAAGATAAAATTGATGATGTGATTTGTGGAAACGCAACTCCTGAAGCAGAACAAGGACTAAACATTGGGCGTATGATTTCTTTAATGGGATTAGACACCATAAAAGTTCCAGGAATGACAGTGAACAGATATTGTTCTTCAGGGTTAGAAACCATTGCTATTGCCAATGCAAAAATACAAAGTGGAATGGCTGATTGTATTATTGCTGGTGGTGTGGAATGTATGTCCCCTATCCCATTTGGAGGATGGAGAATTATACCAAATTATGATGTCGCAAAAGATAATTCTGATTGGTACTGGAACATGGGGCTTACTGCAGAAGCAGTTGCTGACAAATGGAATATCAGCAGAAAAGATCAAGATGAATTTGCTTTTAACTCCCACCAAAAGGCACTTAACGCGATTGAGAAAGGATACTTTAAAAGTGGGATTGTACCCATTACGGTAAAGGAAACTTACTTGGATAAAAACGAGAAAAGACAAGAAAGAGAATATATTGTAGATACAGATGAAGGGCCAAGAAAAGGAGGTTCAGCTGCAGCATTAGCAAAACTAAGAACTGTATTTGCACAAGAAGGAACGGTAACTGCAGCAAATGCATCACAAACTTCTGATGGAGCAGCATTTGTTTTATTGATGTCAGAAAAAATGGTGAATGAGTTGGGAGTAAAACCTATTGCGAAACTACTCAGTTATTCGGTAGCAGGTGTAGAACCAAAACACATGGGAATAGGGCCAGTTGAGGCAATACCAATGGCATTGGAAAAAGCAGGATTAAAACTAGAAGATATTGAACAATTTGAATTGAATGAAGCCTTTGCATCACAGTCCTTAGCCGTCATTCGTGAGTTAGGATTAAACCCTGACATAGTAAATGTAAATGGGGGAGCAATTGCATTAGGACATCCACTAGGATGTACTGGAGGGAAATTAACAGTGCAATTAATAAACGAAATGAAAAGAAGAGATCAAAAATACGGAATGGTAACTATGTGTGTCGGAGCAGGACAAGGTGCAGCTGGAGTATTTGAAATTCTATAAAAACCTTAAACCAAAACCAAAAACCACAAAAAATGAAAAACAAGTACATTTTAAACCTAAATGAAGTTTTGCTTTCTGACTTAGAATTAGTTGGAGGAAAAAATGCATCTTTAGGAGAAATGATTCAAAATTTAGGAAAATTAGGAGTCAATATTCCTGGAGGATTTGCCCTTACTGTTGATGCATATTGGGAATTTATCAGTTTCAATAAATTGGATAAAACCATTCGCTCTCTAATAAAAGGCATGAAAAAAGATGACTTAGTTTCTTTAAGAAAAACAGGCTTAGAAATAAGAGAAATCATCAGAAATGGAGAATGGCCAGAGGATTTAAAAATAGAAATAAAAGAACGATACACACAATTATCACAAGAATATGGGTCAGATATTACTGATGTAGCCGTGCGTTCCTCAGCAACAGCTGAAGATTTACCAGATGCATCTTTTGCAGGACAACAAGAAACTTATTTGAATGTAAGGGGTCCTGAACAAATTTTAACTTCTGTAAGAAATTGTTTTGCTTCACTCTTTACCGATAGGGCAATTTCTTATCGTGATAATTTCGGGTTTGATCATTTTGATGTTGGACTTTCAGTTTGTATTCAAAAAATGGTGCGTTCGGATTTAGCATCTTCAGGAGTTGCTTTTTCACTAGATACCGAAAGCGGATTTAAAGATGTAGTTTTAATTAACGGTTCTTACGGATTGGGTGAAAGTGTCGTTCAAGGTACTGTTTCTCCAGATGAATTTTTGATTTTTAAGCCAACTTTAAAAGATGGTTTTGAATCTATTATTGAAAAGAAAATGGGTAAGAAAGAGAATAAAATGATTTATTCTACTGACCCTGGACAATTGGTAAAAACCGTTCATGTTGGGAATACTCAGCAAGATGAATTCTGTATTTCAGATAAACAAGCATTACAATTAGCTGAATGGGTTTGTATTATTGAAGATTATTATTCTGAGCTAAAAGGACACTGGTGCCCAATGGATACTGAATGGGCTGTGGACGGGCTTACAGAAGATTTATTTATTGTACAGGCAAGACCAGAAACGATACACTCTAGAAAGAAAGACAATGATTTAGTAGAATACAGAATTGATAACTCAGAAAATGCAGTAGTTAGGTTAACAGGAATTGCAGTGGGAGATAAAATTGGACAAGGAAAAGTACAGAAAATGTATTCTTTAGATGGTAGAGATGGAACATTTGATGGATCTGATTTTAAAGAAGGTGATATTTTAGTTACTGAGATGACAGATCCAGATTGGGAACCAATCATGAAAAAAGCATCAGCAATAATTACAAATAAAGGAGGAAGAACTTGTCATGCAGCAATTGTTGCTCGCGAGATGGGGGTGCCTGCAATTGTAGGAACAGAAAACGGAACTGAAGTCCTTTTTAATGGGGAAGAATTTACGGTTAGTTGTGCGGAGGGAGATGTTGGAAAAGTATATGAAGGAATAGTTCCTTTTAAATTGAAGAAGACAAAACTGGACAATCTGCCAACTACAAAAACACCAATTATGTTGAATGTAGCTTCTCCTGATTTGGCTTTCAAATTCGCGCAAATACCAAATGCTGGAGTTGGTTTAGCAAGAGAGGAATTCATCATCAATAATTACATACAAGCACATCCTTTAGCGCTTTTAAAACATAAAGAGTTAGAAGATGAGGAGTTAACAGAAAATATTAGAGTACTTACTAGAGGATTTAAAGATGAAGAAACATTTTTCATTAAACGTTTGTCTTATGGAGTAGCAAAAATTGCATCAGCATTCTATCCAAAACAAGCAATTGTGCGACTATCCGATTTTAAATCGAATGAATATTACAATTTATTGGGAGGAAGTTATTTTGAGCCAACTGAAGAAAATCCTATGATTGGATGGAGAGGTGCTTCTCGTTATTATTCCAAGCAATACGAATACGCTTTTGGAATGGAATGTAAAGCTATCAAAAGAGTGAGAGATAAAATGGGACTAACTAATGTTACTATAATGATTCCTTTTTGCAGGACAGTTGAGGAATTACAAAAGGTGTACAAAGTGATGAAAAAATATGGATTAGAAAGAGGAAAAGATGGACTGCAAGTTTACCTTATGGCAGAATTACCTTCTAACATTTTAATGGCAGAAGAGTTTGCTGAACAAATTGATGGTTTCTCAATTGGCTCTAACGATTTAACGCAATTAACTTTAGGGTTGGATAGAGATTCATCCTTAGTAGCTCATATTTATGATGAAAGAAATCCGGCAGTAAAACGCTCAATTTCTAACCTTATAAAAGTAGCAAAACAGACAAAAACAAAAGTTGGAATTTGTGGTCAAGGGCCATCAGACTACCCAGATTTTGCACAATTTTTAGTAGAAGAAGGAATCGACACTATTTCAGTAACTCCTGATTCTATGTTAAAAACAATAAAAGCAATAGCAAAAATAGAAAACAAATAAAATTATGATAAAAGGAGGAGAATTTTTAATAAAAGACCAAGAGGCAAAAGACATTTTTATTCCAGAAGAATTTGGAGAAGATCAGTTGATGATGGCATCAGCAACCAAAGAATTTGTAGAAAAAGAACTTGACCCTCACAGGGAAAGGTTTGAAAAGAAAGACTACAAACTAACAGAAGACTGCATGAAAAAAGCAGGAGAACTAGGGTTATTAGGAATTAGCGTACCAGCAGAATATGGTGGAATGGGAATGCCATTCAACACTTCAGTATTAATCTGTGATAAAATCTCAGGAGCTAACGGTTCATTTTCTACTGCATTTGGAGCACATACAGGAATTGGAACATTACCAATTTTACTATATGGTGATGATGCACAAAGATCAAAATACTTGCCAAAATTAGCTTCTGGGGAATGGATGGGATGTTACTGTTTAACTGAACCTGGAGCAGGATCGGATGCCAACTCAGGAAAAACAAAAGCAGTACTTACGGATGATGGAAAGCACTACCTTATTACAGGACAAAAAATGTGGATTTCGAATGCAGGATTTGCAGATATATTCATAGTATTTGCAAGAATTGAAGATGATAAAAACATTACAGGATTCATCCTGGAAAAAGGAATGGAAGGAATCACTTTAGGAGAAGAAGAACAAAAATTAGGACTTAACTCTTCCTCTACTCGTCAAGTATTTTTTAATGATGTAAAAGTACCAGTTGAAAATTTATTAGGAGGTAGAGGAAACGGATTTAAGATTGCAATGAATGCACTTAATGTGGGGAGAATTAAACTTTCGGCAGCAGTATTGGATGCTTGTAGAAGAGTAATTGGACTTTCAACAAACTATTCAAATGAGCGTATTCAGTTTGGAATTCCTATTGCTAAGTTTGGTGCTATAAAACACAAATTGGCAGACATGGCAGTAAGAACTTACGCCATTGAATCTGCAACTTACCGTTCAGGAGCGGATATAGAAAAAAATATTTTAAGATTAGAGGGAGAAGGAGTAGATCATCAAGAGGCACACCTAAAAGGAATTGAAGAATATGCTATTGAATGTTCTATTGTAAAAGTATTAGGTTCGGAAACTATACAATTCTGTTCGGATGAAGGAATACAGATTTATGGAGGAATGGGATATTCGGCAGATGCACCAATGGAAGCAGCATACCGTGATGCAAGAATTGCAAGAATCTATGAAGGAACAAACGAAATAAATAGAATGTTATTGGTAGGAATGATTCTTAAAAAAGCCATGAAAGGAGAGTTGGATATTATGACTCCAGCAATGAAAGTCGCTTCTGACTTAATGAGTATTCCTTCATTTGACAAGCCAGATGATAGCGTACTTTTTGCAGTAGAAAAAGAACAAGTTAAAAAACTGAAAAAAGCAATTTTAATGTGTGCAGGGAAAGCAGCACAACATTTCGCAATGACTATTGAAAGAGAACAAGAAGTATTGATGAACTTGGCCGATATGGTAATTGAGGTATATACTGCAGAATCTACAATTTTAAGAGCTAAAAAACTAGCTGCTAAAAATGGAGAAGATGCAACAGAACACCAAATTGCTATGAGTAAACTATACTTATATCAAGCAATTAAAAACTGTAATCAATCAGGGGAAGAAGTAATATTATCTTTTGCAGAAGGAGACGAACAAAGAATGTTGTTAATGGGTTTAAAAAGATTTACAAAAGGATATACCATTAACCCAAAAGAAATGAGAAGAAACATTGCAGCAAAATTGATTGAAGAGAATCAATATTGTTTTTAGAAATAAAATGACCAAACTCAAAAATAAAACCATACTTATTACGGGAGGAGCTTCCGGAATTGGAAAAATAATGAGTCGTTTGTCTTTAGAGCGTAAGGCAAAAGTTATTATTTGGGATATTAATACTGAGAACATTGGAAACACACAAAAGGAGTTAAGTCCTTTAGGAGATATTTTTGCTAATGTGGTTGATATTTCTAATCTTCAAGAAATAGAAACAACTGCACAAAAACTTAAAAAAGAACATGGGAATATTGATGTACTCATCAATAATGCAGGAATAGTTGTAGGAAAATATTTTCATGAGCACAATGCAACTGAAATTGAAAAAACCTTCAGTATTAACACCTCTGCTCCTATGCATATTTGCAATCAGTTTTTATCCGAAATGATGGCAGAAAATGCTGGCCATATTTGCAATATAGCATCTTCAGCTAGCTTAGTTTCTAATCCTAAAATGTCAGTTTATGCAGCAAGTAAATGGGCAGTTTTTGCTTGGTCGGATAGTTTGCGTTTGGAGATGAAACAACTCCAAAAAGGCATTAAATTTACGACTATCCTCCCCTACTATATTAATACTGGAATGTTTGATGGAGTACAATCTCGCATCCCTATTTTGGATGCAGAATCAGCTGCACTCACCATTATTAAGGCAATAGAAAAGAACAAGAAAATTATTAGTATTCCAGGGTGGATTTATCGTTTTACTCGTTTCGGGCAAGCCTTTATGTCAGTGGATATTTTTGACTGGTTTGCAGGAAGAATTATGGGGATCTATAAAACCATGAATGATTTTAAAGGTAGAAAATAATTAGCTTATCTTTGAAAAATGGATATTTCAAAAACCGTAAATAATCAAAAGAATTTCTTTAATTCTAACGCTACAAAAGTGGCTACACTAAGAATTGAAACTTTAAAAAAGTTAAAACTCATTTTAAAAGAAAATGAGGAAAAACTCTATACCGCAATTTACACTGATTTTAAAAAATCAGAGTTTGAAACTTACCTTACAGAACTAACCCTTATTTATAACGAGTTGAATGATGCAATTCGTAACCTAAAAAAATGGAGTAAACAAAAAAGAGTAAGCACCAATCTTGCGAACTTCCCAGCCAAAAGCTATATCATCCCTGAACCCTTAGGGACTATTTTGGTTATCTCTGCCTGGAATTACCCTTATCAACTTTCTTTAATTCCTGCTATTTCAGCAATTGCTGCAGGAAATACTGTGGTGATAAAACCTTCTGAAATCCCAAACAATACAAGTAAGATATTAGCAGAACTTATCAATTCTAATTTTGATAAAAAACACCTTTGCATAATAGAAGGAGGAGTGGAAACCACCACTGAATTACTCCAACAAAAATGGGATAAAATCTTCTTTACAGGAAGTACTTCTGTAGGTAGAATAGTTTACAAAGCAGCAGCCAAAAACTTAACTCCTGTAACTTTAGAGTTGGGAGGGAAAAGTCCAACTTTTGTTTTAGCCGATTGTAATATTAAGATAACTGCAAAACGAATTGTTTGGGCAAAATTCTTAAATGCAGGACAAACTTGTATTGCCCCTGATTATCTGTTAGTAGAAAAAAAGATAGAAACTGAATTATTAGAAGCCCTGAAAAAGGAAATTCAGGAATTTTATCCTCTTAGCGAAAACATAAATGAAAATTATGTTCAGATTGTAAATGAGAGGAATTTTAACAGATTGAAACAACTAATTCCTACTGATAAAATTTATTATGGAGGGGAAACAATCATAGAAAACAGAAGTATTGCTCCTACCCTTTTGCAAAACATTAGTTTTGAAGACAACATAATGGGAGATGAAATTTTTGGACCCATACTCCCAGTTATTGCCTTTGAAAACCTAGATGAAGTGATTGCAGAAGTAAAGAAAAGAGAAAAACCACTTGCCTTATATATTTACAGCAAAAGCAAAAAAACAATTCAAAAAATACTGCACGAAATCTCTTTTGGAGGAGGTGCAATTAATGAATCCTTGGTTCATCTTTCTAACCCCAATTTACCTTTTGGGGGTGTGGGTGCAAGCGGAATTGGGAATTATCATTCTAAATCAGGATTTGACACTTTCACCCATTATAAAAGTATTCTGCACAAAACCTCCTGGTTTGAACCCAATATAAAATACACTCCTTTTACAAAATTAAAGAAGAAAATTCTTAAATTCCTTTTAGAGTAATGCATATTTCAGAAGTCTTATTTTGGGGAATGTTTGGTATCTGTGCAGAAGTAGCATTTACTGCTATTTTTGATTTATACACAAAAAAGAAAATCACCTTAATGGGACATACTTCCCTTTGGATGTTTCCAATTTATGCTTTTGGCCTGTCCTATGGTTTTGATTTGGTAGAAAGTCTTATTCAAAATAATATAGTTAGGTATTTATCCTATCCTATTTGGGTTTGGATTATTGAAATTTTAGTAGGATATCCTTTAGTAAAACTAGGAATACGACTCTGGGATTACAGCTATTTACCCAAAGGAAAACAATGGAAAGGAATCATCAGTTTTGTTCATTTTCCTATTTGGATTTCCCTTGGGATAATGGTAGAATACATCAAAGAAATACTGCTTTAATAACATGAAGTATCAATTTAGCTTTTAGTATATTTACCGAATGAAATTTACAGAATTTAAGTTCGGTAACGAACTTCAAGAGGGGTTAGACATGATGGGATTTGAAGAAGCTACCCCAATACAAATACAAGCAATACCAACTATACAAAAAGGAAAAGATTTAATAGCTTGTGCACAGACAGGAACAGGAAAAACAGCAGCTTTTGTTTTACCAATTTTGGATAAACTTACAAAGACTAAGCAAACAAATAAAGTCAATACTATAATTATTGCTCCTACAAGAGAGTTAGCTAAACAGATTGATAGACAAATTGAAGGTTTTGCTTATTTCACAAACTCATCTTCCTATCCTATTTATGGTGGAGGAACAGGGATAGAATATGACAACCAAAAACAAGCGCTAAAAAAAGGAGCTGACATTATTATCTGCACTCCAGGAAGATTAATGGCACATTTGGATTTTGATTATTTTGATACTTCTGGGGTAAAACATTTTATTTTGGATGAGGCTGATAGAATGTTAGATATGGGATTTTATGATGATATCATGAAAATTTCTAAAGAGCTTCCGCAAGACAGACAAAATTTATTATTCTCTGCAACCATGCCTCCTAAAATAAGGGAGTTAGCAAACAAACTTTTAACAAATCCGGAAAGTATTAGTTTGGCAATTTCCAAACCTGCTGATGGACTTACTCAAAATGCTTACATGGTACATGATAAGCACAAAGTGAAATTAGTAAGAGATATATTAAGAGCAAAAGGAAAAGATTTGAGTCATGTTTTAGTTTTTGCTTCTAGTATAAAAAGTGTGAAGGAAATAAAACAAACACTTAACAAAGCTGGAATGAGAGCATCTGAAATGCACTCAGGATTAGACCAAGAACAAAGAGAAGAAACCATCCGAGATTTTAAAAATAAGAAAATTAGAATTTTAGTTGCTACCGATATTTTATCAAGAGGAATTGATATAAAAGGTATTGAACTCGTGATAAATTATGAAGTGCCTCATGATGCAGAAGATTATGTTCATAGAATTGGGCGTACTGCTCGTGCTGACAGAACTGGTGAAGCAATTACTTTTATCAATCAGCAACAGGTCCGTAATTTTTTAGACATTGAAAAGCTTATTGAAAAAGAGGTTCCTAAATTAGAATTACCTAAAGGGTTTGAAAAAGGGCCTGAATACAAAATGCAACCTAAAAACAAGAAGAAAAAACAGTGGAGGAATTTTAAAAAGAAACACAATTAGTATTGCAGCATATATCAAAGCATAACAAAACATTATAAGAAAGGTTGAAAAAGATATTTAAATTAGCGCTTATAGTAATAATAGGATTTCCTATCATATACTTCTCAATTTTAACTAATATACAGATATTATTTAACCATCATTATGAAGTTGAAAACTTCAATCTATACTCAGATTCAGAAATAAATTCTCCTGATATTCTTATTGAAGAAATAAATGATCGAGTGATTGCCTCTGAAATATTCAAGAAAAACTTAGAGCATAACATTTATATAATTTCATCTGAAAATAAATTCAGATTTCTCGCAAAAATTACCGGATCTTCATATCCTGCACAAGGATTTAACATCAATTATTTAAATAAAATTTTAGTATCCGAATCCTTTATTAATGAAACATATAATAAACGTAAAGCAGCAAACAAACTTATTCCTTATTCTGCCATGGAAGGTAATATAATAGAAATTATATGTCACGAAATTATTCATTCGTTCGTCTATGAAAAACTTGGTGCTGAAAAGTATACATTAATCCCATTTTGGAAACAAGAAGGGTATGCTGAATATGCTGCTAATATTCTAGTAAAAGAAAAAGATTCTTTATATAATTTCAGAAATAGAGTTGACATATACCTTAATGATGAGTTTTGGGGAAATAATAAAGCTGTAAAAGATTATTTTGAGGCTGAATTATTAGTTGAAAATCTCATTAAAAATAAGAAATTATCTTTTGATGTATTAATGAGAGATTCAATAACTTACGACTATGCGCTAAATCAATTAAACGAAAGTAAGAAACTGTATTCACCTCTCTAAAACAGGAGCATGATGAGGTTTTATTCTGGCATCAATTATAGGAATAGAACAAGAAAAATGTTTATTTCTATTCTCAGAATGTAATCCATAAATATCGTTTGCAGGATTGGAACGTGTAAAAGTAACCCACAACCAATTAGAGAAATCCTCACATACAAAAGTAGAATCATCTACTAAAGTTATAAGTGCTATTCCTTCTACATTTTGTTTTTCTAAACTAGCAATCAAATCATTCATATCTCCTTTTCCTTCCAGCACTAAGTTTCCATTACTCACTAATTTAGGATTAGAAAATCCATTAGGTAAATCAATATTTGACAAAATAGTAACTAATTTTCTTTTCACCTCTCCTGCTGCTGCAACAACCACTTTTGAACCTTCATTCAGGCCATCCCCACTATAGTCCAAAGTATCAATTGTCGTTTTGGTTTGGAAATGCATATCTCTTTTCCAATTTACCCTTTCCAAAAAATGAGTAAAATATTCTTTTTCATCATTCACATTAGGAGAATCCTCTTCATCACAAATAAATAAATATTTTGCTAAAGACATTTGCCCTGTTCCTAAAATATGATTTGCAATAGTCAATAATTCTTGTGGTTGTTTAGTTGGGTTATAAGGAGTGTATCTTTCACTTCCAATAGCCAATAATAAAGGATGAACACCTGCATCATCTACAGCATTTACAGATTTCAGTCCAGGAATTTCTTTTTCGATTGCCTTCCCACTTATCTCATGTATCAAAGCTCCAAATTGAGAGTCCTCTTGAGGAGGACGGCCAACAACTGTAAAAGGCCAAATAGCATTTTCTTTCGCATAAACTTTATGAACTTTTAAAACTGGAAAATCATGAGTTAAGGAATAATAACCTAAATGATCTCCAAAAGGGCCTTCTGGTTTAGTGTCATTTTCATGAAGTTCTCCACAAATTACAAAATCTGCATCTGTAGAAATAGTATAACCATCTTTCTTGGCATATCTAAACCTTCTCTTACCCAAAACCCCTGCAAAGGAAAGTTCACTCATTCCTTCAGGAAGTGGCATAACAGCCGCAAAAGTATGAGATGGAGGACCTCCAATAAAAATAGAAACTTTTAAAGGTTCTCCCTTTTTACTTGCCTTTTTCTGATGCACTCCAATCCCCCTATGTATTTGATAATGCATTCCTACTTCCTTGTTTTGTACATAATCATTTCCTGAGAGTTGAACCCTATACATTCCTAAATTGGAATTCATAATTCCATGATTTTCAGGGTCTTCTGAATATACCTGAGGTAGAGTAATAAATGCACCTCCATCCTCTTTCCAACATTTTATCTGAGGTAAATCTTCAATTTGAATTTCATTAAACCCTTTAAACCTAACTTTTTTGGGAAGAGCATAAATTCCATTTAAAGCAGTGAAAATAGCTTTTGCTGGATTATTTAAAACAGAAATAGGATTAGTTTTTATATCAATTAAATCTTTTACAATTTGCAAACTATCCCGGAACATAAATCTACTTCTTTCTAAAGTTCCAAACAGATTAGATACAGCAGAAAATTTACTTCCCTTTATATTTTTAAAAAAAATTGACTTACCAGATTTTGCAAATTCATCTAAGTGAATAGAAGCCATATCCAAATCAGGATTTATCTCATCAGAAATTTTGAGAAGTTCTCCTTTTTTATCTAAATCAGAAACACATTGTTGTAAAGATTTGTAAGCCATATGCCAAAAATAAAAAAAGGAAGCCAAATGACTTCCTTTTTAAAAATATTAATCAAAAATTATCTGTTTTCCATGTTTACATATGCTCTTTCAGTAGCACCAGTATAAACTTGTCTTGGTCTCCCGATTGGCTCTCCATTTTCTCTCATTTCTTTCCATTGTGCAATCCAACCTGGCAATCTTCCAATTGCAAACATTACAGTAAACATATCAGTCGGAATTCCTAATGCTCTATAAATGATACCTGAGTAGAAATCAACATTAGGGTACAATCCTCTTGCTTTGAAATACTCATCATTTAATGCAACTTTTTCTAATTCCATTGCAATATCTAATACAGGATCACTAACTCCAAGTTCTTTTAAAACATCATCAGCAGCCTTCTTAATAATTGTTGCTCTTGGGTCAAAGTTTTTATAAACTCTATGCCCGAATCCCATCAATCTAAAAGAATCTGATTTGTCTTTTGCTTTTGCAATATATTTACTTACATCTCCTCCATCTGCTTTAATTTCTTCTAGCATTTCAATTACTGCTTGATTAGCACCACCATGAAGCGGTCCCCAAAGTGCTGCAATACCTGCTGAAACTGAAGCATATAAACTAGCATGAGATGAACCAACAATTCTTACTGTTGATGCAGAACAATTTTGCTCATGATCAGCATGAAGAATAAGTAATTTATCAAGTGCTTTCGAAATTACAGGATTAACCTTATCATCATTTGTTGGTAATGAAAACATCATGTGCAAGAAATTTTCAGTATAGCTTAATCCGTTTTGTGGATATACAATTGGCTGACGCATTCTATTCTTAAAACTCCAAGCTGCAAGAGTTGGCAACTTAGCTAGAAAACGAATAATTGTTCCGTTAATTTGTTCTTGTGATCTATTAGGATCTAATGATTTTGGATAAAATGCAGTTAAAGCAGAAACCAAAGAAGATAACACTCCCATAGGGTGAGCCTTTGATGGATATCCGTCTAAAATTGATTTTACATCTTCATGAACTAAAGTATGCTTATCAATATCATTAGTAAATTTTGATAACTCCTCAGAAGTTGGCAGTTCACCATAAATAAGTAAAAATGAAACTTCTAAAAAAGAAGATTTTTCTGCTAATTCTTCAATTGAATACCCCCTGTATCTTAAAATTCCTTCTTCACCATTTAAAAAAGTAATTGCACTTTCGCAAGAGCCTGTATTTTTAAATCCTCTATCCAAAGTAACCAATCCAGACTGCCCTCTAAGTTTACTAATATCTAACGCATTTTCTTTCTCGGTTCCTGTTACAACTGGAAGGTCGTAAACCTTTCCATCATAATGTAATTCTGCTTTCTTTTCCATATCTATTTTTATAAAAATTTAAAACCTTTTCCTGTATAAATTGCTTGTTCCCCAAGCTCCTCTTCTATTCTTAATAACTGATTATATTTTGCCATTCTATCAGAACGAGAAGCAGAACCTGTTTTTATTTGACCACAATTAAGTGCAACTGCCAAATCAGCAATTGTTGTGTCTTCTGTTTCTCCAGATCTGTGACTCATTACTGATGTGTAAGAATTCTGTTGTGACATCTGAACAGCATTAATTGTTTCGGTAAGAGTTCCGATTTGATTTACCTTTATTAAGATAGAATTTGCAATATCATTATCAATTCCTCTTTTTAATCTCTCCACATTCGTTACAAATAAATCATCTCCAACTAACTGAACTTTATCGCCAATTTTTGTTGTTAAATATTTCCATGCATCCCAATCATCCTCATCTAACCCATCCTCAATTGAAAGAATTGGATATTTTTCAGTCCATTCTGTCCAATAATCAACCATCTCAGTAGGAGTTAATTTATCTCCAGTTGATTGGTGAAAATGATAAACATTCTCATCAGCATTATAAAATTCTGAAGCAGCTGCATCCATAGCAATATACATATCTTCTCCTGGACGGTACCCAGCAGATTCAATTGCTTTTAATACAACTTCAATAGCCTCTTCATTAGACCCTAAATTAGGAGCAAAACCTCCTTCATCACCAACATTTGTTGAATGTCCCTGAGATTTCAATTCTGCTTTTAAATGATGAAAAACTTCAGTTCCCATTTTTAATCCTTCAGAGAAAGAAGTAGCACCAACTGGCATCACCATAAATTCCTGAAAATCGATACTATTATCAGCATGAGAACCACCATTTAAAATATTCATCATTGGTATTGGTAATTCTCTAGCATTTACTCCACCAATATAATTATATAATTCTTGACTACTTTCAATTGCTGCTGCTTTTGCGCAAGCTAATGAAACAGCTAGCATTGCATTGGCACCCAAGTTTGCTTTATTTGGAGTGCCATCTAAAGCAATCATCTTATTATCAATAAGAGCTTGTTCATTTACATAAACTCCATTTAATTCTTCATTAATTGCTGTTTTAATATTTTGTACAGCTTTTAAAACACCTTTTCCTAAATAAATTCCTTTATCACCATCTCTTAACTCAACCGCCTCATGTTTTCCAGTTGATGCTCCAGAAGGTACTGCAGCTCTCCCCATTACGCCATTCTCAGTAACTACTTCTGCTTCAACAGTTGGGTTCCCTCTTGAATCTAAGATTTGTCTTGCGTGTATGTTTACTATTCTTCCCATTAGTTTTTATTTATATTTTTAACAAATTTATCAAATAGATATCTTGAGTCATGTGGGCCTGGAGATGACTCAGGGTGATATTGAACAGAGAAACAATTCTTGTTTTTAAGCTTAATTCCCTCAATAGTATCATCATTCAAATTAACATGAGTTACTTCAACATTCTCATTGTTTTTTATATCCTCTTCTGAAATTCCGAACCCATGATTTTGAGAAGTAACCTCCGCTTTTTTAGTCGCTAAATTAATAACAGGATGGTTAATACCTCTATGTCCATTATGCATTTTATAAGTAGAAATTCCATTTGCAAGAGCAATTACTTGATGTCCTAGACAAATTCCAAATAATGGCATGTTTAGACTTAAAACTTCTTTAGCTAGGTTTATGGCTGATGATAATGGTTCTGGATCTCCAGGGCCATTTGAAATAAAATATCCATCAGGGTTCCAACTTGATAAATCCTTTATGGAAGAATCATAAGGAAACACTTTGATATATGCACCTCTTTTCGACAAATTTCTTAAAATATTTAATTTTAATTAGAGAATGGCTTAAAGAAGCTCAAAGACCTATACCTGATTTTTTAAACGAGATTATAAGTAAGTGTGGAAATTGCTATGCATTGTTATCATGCTCAAATAAACAGTTTCCATTATTCAATGGTGCCTCAGAAATTAATTATAAAGATGATATTTCTTTTGCTTGCAGGGGCTGGCCTTCGACGCTCTGAACCACTGCACCTCTGGTTAGAAGACATAAATTTTGACTGGCAAGATCAATACAGGTGCCTAGTGTGGCTAAGTCACCCGTCCTTGTCGAAGGTGCAAAGTGGAGAGAACCTCGAGACGCGCCGCCAATACCTAGATCGACACGGCTTGTTGCCGCGTCACAAAGCAGCGACCAAGGCCCTCCGAGCGCCTTGGAAAAACATAGACTTAGAGGCAGAAACTCTGCGGACCAGGGCAATATTTCTCCATGAGTCATTCGAAACACTATTTGCCTCATATTTCCTAAAATATTTGGACTATAGAAAAACATGCATTGAAAAACGGCGCGACCGGGGTGAAGGCTATCATCCGTTTCTCTTTGTTAGCAATGGTGAGAACCACGCACGAAAAGAGTCTTGCGTGGGAAACCCGTATTCTTACAAAGCTTTCGGCGATGCTTGGGAAAGAGCATTGTGCCGTGTTGAAACCCATTTCGGCGAACACATTCCCCGCGGAAAGGTTTTTGGAACAACGCCCCA
>ENA-OSET01003033-OSET01003033.1-sediment-metagenome-genome-assembly--contig:-NODE-3033-length-15675-cov-24.467560_pt1 | contig 15675 bp, 14 predicted proteins | sample MGYA00237882_ERZ534229 | MGnify/ENA primary metagenome ERZ534229 (study PRJEB26408, sample SAMN06266212) | sediment metagenome | isolation source: Hudson Canyon methane seep mesocosm | place... | reverse complement strand
GCAGGTAAGGGCGTGGTATTTGAAAACTCAAGTGTTACATGACCTTCCCACTCAGGCTCTAGGGGCGTGACATTAACAATAATGCCACAACGGGCATAAGTTGATTTGCCTAAACAGACAGTTAGCACATCACGGGGAATGCGAAAATATTCAACGGTACGTGCCAGAGCAAAAGAGTTAGGGGGAATAATGCAAACATCAGATTTAATATCTACAAAACTGTCTTCAGAAAAGTTTTTAGGATCAACTATGGCCGAGTTAATATTAGTGAAAATCTTAAACTCATCAGAACAGCGCACATCATAGCCATAACTTGATGTACCGTAAGAAATGATACGACCTTGGTCAGATTCCCTAACCTGACCTGCTTCAAACGGTTCAATCATTCTATTTTCATCCGCCATGCGGCGTATCCACTTGTCTGCTTTAATACCCATAATCTGTTTTTAATAAGGCGTTTGGTTAAATATTAGCCGCTTACAATAGCATATTGTGGTCCTGCATAAAATGTACAAACGCTTTCGCAGCAATTTAAATGCTTGCATTTAAAGACGACCGGTCGGATAATGAATGCCATGACTACACTTTCCAAGAAACAGATTAAAAAACAAAAGCTATTAGATCAGGGCGTTCAAATGCTCATGAACCAGGGCTATCATGGTACAGGTATCAAAGAAATTTTGGATATTGTCAAAATTCCCAAAGGGTCTTTTTATAGTTACTTTGCCAGTAAGGAAGCTTTTGCTGCAGAAGCCGTGACGCATTATATAGAGCCTTTTATTCAAAGGCTTAACGCGCATCTCAATACACCTAATGTAGGTGGTTTAAATGCACTAAAAAATTACTACGCTGAATTAATTATTGAAGTGGAACAAACTGATTATAAAGGCGGTTGTTTACTGGGTAATTTAATGGGTGAAGTGGGAGATACCAGTGAACTGTGCCGACAGGCTTTGATGGATGCAGTGGCTCGTTACAGTGATTTACAACAACTTGCATTAGAACGCGCACAAGATGAAGGCACTGTGCGTAAAGACCGCTCAGCAAAAAGTATGGCTGATCTATTAGCGAGCAGTTGGCAAGGGGCTTTGTTACGGATGAAAGTTGAACAGTCCATACAGCCATTGCAGGAATGCTGTGATGTCTTACTCGATGATTATTTTATTAGATAAATCCCCCTCAATCCCCCTTTTTCAAAGGGGGAGGTGAACGGTTACCTTGAAACAGTTAAGAGCATAAAATCAAATTAACAAACAATGCAAAATTGGAGAATAAAATGCCTAAATACATTATAGAAAGAAATATCCCCGATGCGGGTAACATCCCTGCCACTGACTTGCAGCAAATATCCCAAAAATCCTGTTGTGTTTTAAAGGAGATGGGACCGGGTATTCAGTGGCTGGAAAGCTTTGTCACAGCGGATAAAATCTACTGTATTTATATTGCAGAAAATGAGGAAGCCATTAAAACGCATGCTGAGCAAGGTGGCTTTCCTGCAAACTCTATTGCTGAAATAAAAACGATCATTGATCCCACAACCGCTGAATAATAAAAATTAACAAGAGGAAGGAATATGAATCAAACGACTATTAAACGCACTTATTCATGGCCAGTGTTTTTAAAAGCCTGTGCTTTAAGTATCTCGACATTACTGATTTCTGCACCAATTAATGCTGATGAAACCTGTCAATCACCCTATATGGCAAAAATAACAGGCCAGGAAGACTTTATCTATGTTTGGACTTTAGGGATGGAGGGCGTTGGTGATGAACAAGATAAATTGGTCACCGTGGGTGCCAATCCCAAGGCCCCGTCTTATGGAAAAGTGATTAATAGTTTATCCGTTGGTGGTCGTAATGAAGCTCATCATTCCGGCTTTACTGATGATCGAAAATTTTTATGGGCAGGGGGGCTGGATACTAACAAGATATTTATCTTTGACGTACATACAGATCCAGCAAAGCCGACATTAAGCAAAGTCATTACTGATTTTGTGAGTAAAAGTGGTGGTGTAGTTGGCCCGCATACCACTTATGCATTGCCCGGTAGAATGATGATTACTGGACTGTCCAATAATAAAGATCACGGTGGTCGTACGGGTTTGGTTGAATATACCAATGCCGGGGAATATATCACTACCCATTGGACGCCTACAGATACTGACTTACAAGGTGCGGTTAAAACGGGGAAAGTTGCTGATGGCTATGGCTATGATGTCCGTGTATTGCCTAGGCGCAATGCCATGTTTACATCATCATTTACTGGATGGTCAAACTATATGATGGATTTTGGCAAAATGCTGAAAGATCCTGAAGCAATGAAACAGTTTGGAAGTACTGTTGTTCAGTGGGACTTGCATGCTCGTCAGCCGAAAAAAGTCTTTGATGTGCCAGGCGCTCCATTGGAAATACGGTGTGCGTGGGGAGCTAATCATAATTACTGTTTTACTAGCACGGCATTGACATCCAAAATCTGGTTAATCTATGAAGATAAGCAAGGTCAGTGGCAATCTAAAGCGGTTGCAGATATTGGTGACCCTAGCAAAATTCCTTTACCTGTAGATATATCCATCCAAAGTGATGACAACATGTTGTGGGTAAATACTTTTATGGATGGCAAAACGCGTGGATTTGATATTTCCGATCCTTTTAATCCTAAACAGGTTTTTGAGCAAAAAATTGGCAGTCAGGTCAATATGGTTTCATCAAGCTGGGATGGCAAGCGCTTGTATTACACCTCATCATTACTGGCTAATTGGGATAAAAAAGGTCAAGATAATGAACAGTATCTGAAATTGTTTAGCTGGGATGGCAAGCAATTAACGGAGCAATTTTCTATCGATTTTATTAAACAAAAATTGGGGCGTGCGCATCAAATGCGTTTTGGTGCCTATTCGCTTTATGCGGATAACAGAAAAGTAGATGCACTCAATCTATTGGCAGAAAAATAATAGTTTCAATATAGGGTGTGCTGACAGCAGGAAGCGTATCAATCGTAAAAGATACGCTCCGTTCCTTAGCACATCTTATATCTATTACTCCTACTACAGCGTTGGCTGATTTGGATGACGCTGGACATAAATTATCAGGCAAAGCAAAGGGTTTTACCTGAAAAGAGATGTACACGAGGATTCAATAATCCCCGAAAGTATAGATTAGTTTTTGGAGTACAAAAACATGTTTTTGTACTCCCCTATGATATTCTGCGACCTATACTTTTCGCACGGTCTCGTCACTGAATAACTCAATTATGAATATTATGAGAGGATTGATTTTAGTGATGCTATTTTATAGCTCACTTATATTTGCAGACCTGGCACCTGGCTATGGTCCCTTAAAGTTTAAAGCGCCCGAAGCGGGTAGTTATCAATTACCTGTTCTTGAACAAGCAGCCGATGGAACGGTGCTAACAGTAGAGAATAAAAGTAGGCAATTACATGATTTAATGGGGGATAAAATTGTTCTGCTCAGTTTTATTTATTCCACCTGCAGTGATGTTAATGGCTGTCCTTTAGCTACTGCTGTATTACATAAGATAAAAAGACGTTTACAGAAAGAGCCTCAATTAGCAGCAAAATTACGCTTACTGACTCTCAGCTTTAATCCCGTACATGATACGCCACAAGCGATGAGCCATTATGCAGAAAGTTTTAATGATGGCAGAGTTGATTGGCAATTTTTAACCACTCAATCAGAACAGCAATTACAACCGATACTCGATAAATACCAACAAAGTATTCAGAAAATTTATGATGAAAAAGGACAGTTTACCGGCACGTTTTCTCATATCTTACGTGTTTATCTTATCGACACGAATAAGCAGCTAAGAAATATTTACAGTGTGTCGTTTTTACATGCAGACACTTTGATTAATGATGTAAAAACCTTGCTTAGTCACAAATCTTCGAAACAGGTTACATTGGATAATAGTCAGCCTGACACCTTATCCCGCAGTGTTGCTTTAACTCAGCGAAAAGGACATGCCGCAAACTTATTAAAATATATAAAACAGCCGCCTCTAGGCTTACCTGTCATGCCTGTTCCATTGGACAATCCAATCAATGCAGAAAAAATAGCCTTAGGCAGAAAGCTATTTTATGACAGGCGTTTATCGCTTAATAACACTTTCTCTTGTGCTATGTGCCATGTGCCAGAGCAAGGATTTAGCAGTAATGAAATGGCTACTGCCGTAGGAATAGAAGGGCGTAGTGTCGGTCGTAATAGCCCGACTATTTATAATACTGGCTATGCTTCCCTGCTTTTTCATGATGGGCGTGAAAACACATTGGAGCAGCAAGTGTGGGGACCTTTATTGGCACATAATGAAATGGCTAACCCCTCGGTAGGTTATGTCGTTGATAAAATAAAATCATTTACTGACTATAAAGGCTTATTTGAAAAAAGTTTTTCTGAGCCTGCAAATATGATGACGATAGGAAAAGCTATAGCCAGTTATGAGCGCAGTTTAAATTCAGCCGATTCTGCTTTTGATCGTTGGTATTTTGGCAAACAACTAAATGCTGTCAGCTCCGCTGTAAAAAGAGGGTTTAATTTATTTACAGGCAAAGCCGCATGTTCTAGCTGTCATAGCATTGATAAAACATCAGCATTATTGACCGATAATCAATTGCACAATACAGGCATTGGTTATAAAGAGTCGATGCAAGCGGATTCTGAAAAGCAAAAAATACAAATTGCGCCTGGTGTCTTTATTGAAGTTAACAGTAATCAACTAACCGCAGTGTCCGAGACTAAGAAGAATGACTTGGGCAGGTATGAAGTAACTCAGAATCCATTGGATCGATGGAAGTATAAAACCCCCAGTTTGCGCAATATTTCACTGACTGCACCGTACATGCATAATGGTTCAATATCTAACTTGAAGCAAGTCATTGAGTTTTATAACCAAGGCGGTATAAGCAATGACAATATTGATCCTATGATAAGACCTTTGAATTTAAATAAAATGGAAATGGATGATTTGCTGGCGTTTTTAAAATCGCTAACAGGGAGTAATGTAGATCAGCTGGTTTCAGATGCTTTTGCAGCACCTATAGGTGATATGTAAGGCAGCGCTACTTTTGAAAAAAAGCGGTAAGGAAAGGCATTGCTTTTTTATATTGATTAATCTACTATTTAATCTACAAAAATGTAGAAAAGGTGGCAAGCATGTCAGCGACACAAATTTCAGCCTATATTTCTAATGATACAAAAGCATTAGTTGAAGCATATTCTAAAAAAAGTGGTGTTAAAAAAGGGTTTTTAATTGAAGATGCTTTATTGCATCACTTACAAGCATTAAAAGAATTTCCATTGGATGTAATTATTCCAACAAAATTAACACTAACAAAAAATAGCATGGAGCAGATTGCTCATGTGCTTGAAAATCCACCAGAACCAACTGAAGACTTAAAAAACCTAATGCACAATGCCTGATTTAGATATTCAATTTAGAGCACTGCAGGCTAAGGATAATAGAAAGGATTTTTGTAGTGGTGATATTGAATTAGACCGTTTTTTTCAAAGGTATGCGGGGCAAAATCAATTTCGACATCATATAGGTATTACTTATATTTTAATAACGGGCTATAAAGTTATTGGCTTTGTCACTGTTTCTGCTGGTGAAATATCATCAGAAGGATTGCCACTTCCTCTACGTCAACGATTACCTGAATATCCACTACCCATCATGCGAATTGCCCGATTAGCCATAGACCAGCAGTTTCAGAGTTTAGGGTTAGGTAGAAAAATATTACGAGCGAGTTTTCAATTGGCTTTAGAAATGAAAGTACAATATGGTTGTATAGGGCTGGTCGTTGATGCTAAAGAAGAAAGTATCAGGTTTTATCATAAACTTGGGTTCATTCCTTTAGCAACAATATCCGGTGAATTGGAAAATAGGCCTCAGCCAAAACCTTTATTTTTACCGATAAAAACAATTGAGAAAGCAATAGCCTTATAACTACTCTTTAAACTTGATTGTAAGCGTTCAACCCTTCTTTTCCAAAGAAGGGTTGAACGCTCTCTCTTTAAATAAAAAGCACTACTAAAATCAAGTATTTTGAATCACAATATTAGGAAATTTACTGCTGTAATCCTTACCTTTTAAGGCCAGTTTACCGGCCATTTTTCTAGCGATGGATTTATAAATTTCTGTGGGTCTGCTATCAGGGGCTGCTGCAACAGTAGGTCTGCCAGAGTCAGCAAACTCACGAATACTTATATCTAAAGGTAGAGAGCCTAATAATTCAATGTTATTTTTCTTTGCCATGGCTTCACCGCCACCTTCTCCAAAAATGGCTTCCTCATGACCACAATTACTGCAAATATGCATACTCATATTTTCAATGATACCCAGTACAGGCACATTAACCTTTTCAAACATACCTAAGCCACGTTGCGCGTCAATCAAGGCAATGTCTTGAGGTGTTGTGACAATGACTGCTCCAGTTACTGGAATTTGTTGTGACAAAGTTAATTGAATATCACCCGTGCCTGGTGGTAAATCAACAATTAAATAATCCAGATTGTCCCAGTTAGTATCTTTTAACAATTGTTGTAAGGCATTAGTGACCATAGGCCCACGCCAAATCATAGGCTGGTCTTCATCAATTAAATAACCAATAGAGTTGGTTTGAATGCCAAAGGATACTTTAGGATTCATGGTTTTATTATCATCACTGCTTGGGTAACCGGACAATCCCAGCATAGTAGGAATGCTAGGGCCGTATATATCGGCATCAAGAATACCCACATTAGCACCTTCAGAAGCTAATGCCAGCGCAAGGTTAACCGAAGTGGTCGATTTGCCTACACCACCTTTACCAGATGCAACAGCAATAATATTCTTTACATTTTTAATGGGCTGTAAAGTCTGCTGTACGGAATGAGAAATAATGTTATTGGATACTGTGACTGTTACTTTACCAATACCCGCTAATGTAGCAAGTAATGCTTCAATCTCTGCCTGTAATGGGGCGAGATAGCTTTTTGCCGGGTATCCCAGCTCTATATTTACACTGACATCGGTACCCTCAATAGAAATGTTTTGTACTGACTTTGCGGTCACTAAATCTGTTTCTAGATTTGGGTCAATAAGGGTTTTAAGCAGGTTTTTTACTGCTGCTTCAGTGATTTCTGTCATTTAAGGCTCCGATTGAATGGGTAAATAATAACCTAGTGTTTAAGTCAGGATATAATGGCATATTATAGAAAATCAAGATGTACGCTAATATTCAGTGCAAGAAGCAATTTTCACACAAAGGCACGGAGACACAAAGAAGAGCTTGTGAAATAGTAAAGCACTTCGTTACTAGAATTATTTGCGTTCAGATTTAATCATATGCACAAAAAAATTCCAAAATCATAATAATGCCATTTTATGGCATAATATAAGGTTCGATTTTGCCATGTTAACTACTTATTCAGATGTCTGATAGAAAAATCCTTGTTACGAGTGCTCTACCTTATGCCAATGGCCCTATTCACTTAGGTCATTTAGTTGAATATATCCAAACTGATATTTGGGTGCGCTTTCAAAAACAGCGTGGTAACCAGTGTTACTTCGTGTGTGCTGATGATACACATGGTACGCCTATTATGCTGCGTGCAGATGGTGAAGGAATAACACCTGAAGAGTTGATTGCTAAAGTAGAGTTAGAGCATCGTGCTGATTTTGATGAATTTGGCGTTAAGTTTGATAATTATCACACTACACATTCACCTGAAAACAAAGCCTATGCGGAATTGATTTATACCCGTTTACGTGATGGTGGGCATATTAGTCAGCGGACCATTACACAAGCCTTTGATCCCGTAAAAAATATGTTTTTACCCGATCGCTTCATTAAGGGTGAATGCCCTAAATGTGGAGCCAAAGATCAATACGGTGATAACTGTGAAGCTTGTGGCGCGACGTACTCACCCATCGAGTTAAAAAATGCGCGATCTGTTGTATCGGGTGAAAAGCCGATAGAAAAAGACTCGGAACATTACTTTTTTAACTTGGCTGATTTTTCTGAACTGCTAAAAGAGTGGACAACCGCGGAAGGACACCTGCAGCCAGAAGTTAAAAACAAAATGGCTGAATGGCTGGAAAATGGCTTGCAACAATGGGATATTTCCCGTGATGCACCTTATTTTGGTTTTGAAATTCCTGATGCACCGGGTAAATATTTTTATGTTTGGCTGGATGCTCCGATTGGCTATATGGCCAGCTTTAAAAATCTATGTGATAAACAAGGTCTGGATTTCGATGAGTTTTGGGGCAAAGACAGTGATGTAGAGCTTTATCATTTTATCGGCAAAGATATTATTTATTTCCATGCCTTATTCTGGCCAGCGATGTTAAATGGCGCTGGGTTTAGAACGCCTAGTGCTGTTTTTGCTCATGGTTTCCTTACGGTGAATGGTGAAAAAATGTCTAAATCACGGGGCACGTTTATCAAGGCGCGTACCTATTTAGAGCACTTAAACCCAGAATACCTGCGCTATTACTTTGCCGCTAAATTAACTGATGGTATTGACGATCTTGATTTGAACTTTGATGACTTTAGCCAACGTGTTAATTCTGATTTAGTTGGAAAAGTTGTCAATATTGCCAGCCGTTGCAGTGGCTTTATCAAAAAACGCTTTGATGGCAAATTATCTGCTAACTGTGCAGAGCCAGAATTATTTCAACAGTTTGTCACCGCTAATACACAAATCGCCGAGTTATATGAACAGCGCGAGTTTGGTAAAGCTATGCGAGAAATTATGGCATTGGCAGATAAAGCTAACCAATATATTGATGAGAAAAAGCCTTGGCTTATTGCTAAAGAAGAAGGCAAAGACGTAGAGCTGCATGAAATATGCTCTATGGGTATTAATCTATTTCGAATGCTGGTCGCTTATTTAAAACCGGTACTGCCCGTATTGGCAGAAAATGCAGAAAGTTTTTTAAATATTGAATCTCAGGGTTGGCCGGTTTCAGTACAGCCATTGTTAGATCACGAAATCAATAAATTCAAACCGTTAATGACACGTGTAGAAGCGGATAAAATTGAAGCTATTGTTGAAGCATCCAAAGATAATCTAAAAAAAGTAGAACAGCCTGAAGCTAAAAAATGGGAACCGATAGCTGATGAAATTGAGTTTGATGATTTTGCAAAAATTGATTTACGGATAGCAAAAATCGTTAAGGCGGAACATGTAGACGGCGCGGATAAATTACTACAATTAACTGTTGATATTGGCGATGAAACCCGCAATGTATTTGCAGGCATTAAATCTGCTTATAGCCCGGAAGATTTGGAAGGTAAATTGACGGTTGTGGTTGCCAATTTAAAACCCAGAAAAATGCGTTTTGGCATGTCTGAAGGCATGGTATTAGCAGCGGGGCCAGGGGGTAAGGATTTATGGGTATTAAACCCAGATCAAGGTGCGCAAGCAGGTATGCGAGTAAAGTAAAGTTATTCAAATCTATATAGAAAGCTTTGTGCCGCTATATAGAGTTATAGAGAGATAAAAAATGTTTTGTTATCACTGTCAAGAAGCCAAAAAAAACCTAGTTTGCGATAAAACAGGTATTTGCGGTAAAAAAGAGAATGTCTCCAGCCTTCAAGATATGCTGATGTTCAGTTTGAAAGGCTTAGCATTCTATAGCTCTCAGGCAGAAGCATTTGGCTTGGTCAATGATAAATCGCATCGATTTATGGCCAAGGCACTTTTCTCAATGGTTACTAATGTTAACTTTACGCCAGCAGAATTTGTTGCGTTGATTGATGAAGCAGTTAAACGCAGAAATGCTATTCGCCAGCAATTTTTATCAGCTTACCAACAAAAGCACGAACAGGAATATAGTCAGTCATTACCTGAAGAAGCGGAGTGGCAATATGAGGAAGTGTCTGAGCAAAGCTTTACCGATAAAGGTGCAACAGTCGGTGTAGAAAAAGAGGCTGACGCATTAGATAAAGATGTACATGCCATGCAAGAGTGTCTGTTATATGCCGTTAAAGGCCTGGGTTCTTTAGCGGTTCATAACTTGGTAATGGATGTTGAAAGCACTGAGCAATATCAATTTATGCAACAAGCGTTGGCCTTTACACTCAAGACAAGCAATACCTTAGAGGATGTGCTGGCAATGACAGTCCGTAGCGGAGAGCTGGGTTTAGCAGCAATGGCGCTACTGGAAAAAGCGAATTGTAAAAAATTTGGAGACCCAGAACCGACAACAGTTCATTGTGATACATGGGAGAATCCAGGCATACTGGTTTCCGGGCATGATTTACAAGATATTGAAGACCTTTTAGAGCAAACGGCTGATACAGGAATAGATATTTATACACATGGAGAGGCATTATCCGTACATGCTTATCCAGCGATGAAAAAGTATTTCAATTTAGTCGCTAATTATGGCAGTGCCTGGCAAGGTCAGAAAACAGAGTTTCCTAAATTTAACGGGCCTATTTTAGTTACAACAAATAGCATTCAGCAGCCTAAAAAGACCTATCAAGAAAAGCTGTTTAGTACTGGCATGGTAAGTTGGCCAGATGTACCGCATATAGCCGATAGAAAGCCAGGACAACGGAAAGACTTTAGTGCCATTATTGATATTGCTAAGCAGGCCGATGCTCCGACACCATTAACAGAAGGCGTTAGCGGTACCGGCTATGGGCGTCACTCATTATCTGGCTTGCTTGGAAAAGTTGCTGCGGCATTAAAAGCAGACAAAATTAAACGTATTATTGTGTTAGCAGGGACTGATGGTCGCCATAAAGAACGTAAATATTACACAGAGCTAGCAGAGACATTGCCTGACGACGTGATAATTATTACGGCTGGTGATGCGAAGTTTCGTTTTTATCAACATGATTTCGGACAAATTGAAGGGGTTCCCCGTTATATTGATGCCGGTCAAAGCAGTGATTTTTCAGTGATTATCAGTTTTCTACAACAATTGCAGGCAGAAATGAAATTGCCTGAGTTAAACGCCTTACCGGTCTCATTTAATATTGCCTGGTATGAACAAAAAACCATTTTAATGATGCTCGTTTTGCTTGCTTTAAACTTTAAAAACATTCGAATTGGCCCTACCTTACCGCCCTTTTTTACAGAAAACATTTTGCAAAAATTAATGGACCAATATGCACTTAAAGGCATTGATACCGTTGAAAATGATATTGAATCAATGATGGCGGGCAATTGATTGGGCGCTAATATGACTCAGTCTCTGGTGGAACAAATTGATGCATTATTGCCGCAAACACAATGTACCAAGTGTGGGTTCTCAGGTTGCCAGCCTTATGCACAAGCAATAACTGATGGGCAAGCAGATATTAATCAGTGTCCCCCTGGCGGTGAAGCGGGTATAGAAAAACTTGCCAATTTGTTAAAGCTAGAACCAAAACCATTAAATAGTGATTTTGGAATCGAACAGCCCAGAAAAGTAGCCTTTATTATCGAACAAGACTGTATAGGCTGTACAAAATGCTTACCGCCTTGCCCCGTGGATGCCATACTGGGTGCTAATAAACAAATGCATACTGTATTAACTGAAGAGTGTACGGGGTGTGAATTATGTATTGCTCCATGCCCAGTTGACTGTATCGTTATGCAAGAGATCGATAGTCCTTCTGCATGGGATAGCAATGCTGCCAAACATGCAAAGCAACGATTTCAAAACAAGCAACTGCGCGAGAAACAGCAAGCACTAGAAAAAATTGAACGGCTTAAAAAACAAAAACAAATGTTGGCTAAGCTCAAAGCAACTAAGCAGTTAAAAAAATAACTTAGAGGCTCTAATCAATCGTGACAAGCATTTAATATGCTTTTAACGTTCCTGTTTCTCAACCTTCTCCTTTTTGAGTAGACATTGAATTTGGTTAAAGCCAGTAGGGTTTAATCAGAGTAGAATGACGATAGACATTATGACCATTTCAATGGCTTTTTAATAAACAATAAGGTTTTAACATGGCAGAAGGTAAGTTTTTATCTATTTTTTCTCCAGCGACAGCTGAACAGAGGAAAGAGAATTTCGAAGACTATTGGGTTTTTACCCAGCAGCATGGAGGAGAGCTTTTTGAAGTAGATAAAGACTTGGCCATTAAGCGTGCCCGATTAAAACATTTTCAAGATAATCCTGTCACATTAAGTAAACCCATAGGCGATCATGAAGCTTTTTATCGCAATTATGTGGAAATGCAAGTTGACCCAAAGTCTTTGGATAAAATAACATTAATGCTAACAGGCATGTATAAATTTGCTCGTCACGAATGGGTGGGTATTAAAGGCGCATGGGATGTTGTGCCTAATATGGCTAATTCACATTCAGTGGAAGACAAGATAAGTCGAGTTCATTTAGCTGAAGAGTTTTGTCATGTGCGTTTATTTGATGAAATGTTACGTACATGTGGGCTAGACAAGGTTGAATGGGTGCCCCTTAGCCCGATTAAAGAAAAAGTATACGAGCAGTTCCCAAAGTTCCCTGGTTTTTTAATGGATACCCCGGCATTTGTTACGGAATTAATGGGCGTCACTTATTATTGTCATTTACATGCTTTATTCGATGAATTACTAGCAGATGAACCTGAAGTCCGTGATCGTTTAAAAGAATTGTTAGACGAAATTACTATTGATGAAGTCGCTCATGTTGGACAAAGAAGAAATTTTATTGGGCCTATTGGAATGAAGTTTTCAAAAATGCTGGTAAAACCTTTCTACACCATGTTTTTCAATGATATGCCTGAGATTGCAGAAACATTCGATGTGCCTAAAATGATTGAAGATGGCCTTGCGTTTGATTTTAATCAACTGCCAGAGCATATGATTGAACGTAGCTGGATACCGTCTTATTGCCGAGCTACGGCTTAAACTGATTTAACATTAAGGAGCGGGTATTATTGAATTCTCGTTTCTAAGTTAGGAAATAAATAATTTCATTCTGTAGCCCGTATGAAGCTTGCGTAATACGGGGATCCGATAGTGTAGAGTCCCGTATTCGACTTTGATTTATACGGGCTACATCTGTTCTTTTTAAAATGAAATACTGGAATAAGTATGGAAGATTTTAAACAAACCCGCGACAACCTGCTTAATATGCTTGAAGATCTTGATGATCGTCTCGCTAAAATTACCGATGATGTTAGGCATATCGATACTCCAATTTCTCAAGACTTCGCAGAACAAGCCTCAGAAACTGAGAATGATGAGGTGTTAGATTCGCTTGGTAATTCTGCGCGAGTTGAAATTGATAAAATCAAACAGGCCATTTCCCGTATTGATGGTGGAACATTTGGTATTTGCTTAAGTTGCGGTGAACCGATTAAGAAGGAACGCCTTAATGCGATCCCTTTTTCAAGTCAATGTATCCACTGTGCAGAGAAAAAAAATGACCGATAAAAAACAGGGTAGCATTATCGCAGCCATGTTATGGATGTTTTTTTTATCAATATTGCTGTTCTGGATTCCTGTGTTTGGTCCTTTAATCGCCGGTGTTGTTGGTGGTAAAAAAGCGGGGGGAGCAGGCTCAGCAATTTTAGCCGTTTTTCTACCTGCCATTATTGTCGGCGGAGCCGCATTTGCGCTAGCTGCTGTTTTAAGTGGTTTTCCTGTGATAGGTTTGGTTGCTGGCTTGGGCGGTCTTACCTTGGCTCTGATGAATATAGGCCCTTTATTACTGGGTGCGGTTATTGGCGGATTTTTAAGTAAATAATGGATTTTTCAATGCTAACAGAAAGGTTAACAGAGCTGGATACTGTTATTCTTTCTATTAATCTACTGATTTTTTTATGTTCTCGCTGGATAGTTAAAGGTTTTAATACGTCTTCGGATGAAAATAGTTCAGGGACAAAGTTATGGGCCTTAAGAGCAATCAACCTGATTTTATTCGGCCTTTACTTTATTGCTATTTTTGAAACACAACTCACCCGTCAAATTTCTTTAACGGGTCTAACACTGCTATTAGCTTTTATTTTAGTCCACTTTTATCAGATGTTTTTATTGTATAAATTTGGGCGAGTTAAAGAAATTGAGGGTGATAAGTATAAGGTAGAAACTTATCAGTCAGAAGTTTTTGGTCTGCTTGGTATATTTCTAGCTATTATTATTTCAATATTGGTCACCATTAATATTTGGGATATGACCAGTTGGCTTCAAGCAACTAGTGTACTAGGGGCTTTACTTCTACTGACTTATTCGACTAAAGATGTTTGGGCACCTGATAATATTAATGGCCTGATGTTACTGTATAACGGCGATGTTGAGCCAGGCAGTGTGGTAAAAATCGATGAATTAAATTTATTGGGAATAGCGATTCAAACAACGCTTACTCAGACCGTATTTAGAGATTTACGAGGCCGGTATAGAATCATTCTACCCAATTCAAAAATTCGAAATGCCAAGATTGAAGTGTTAACTAAAGGGCCGGTCTCAGGCCTTAGGGAATTTGTTGATTTTAAAATCGGTTATGGGTACAAAAGCGAGCAGATAGAAAAGTTTTTAATGTCAGCCTGGGAAAGTGCCTGCGAACAAGAGTTGGCAATTAACCTGGATAAACCTGCATCAGTAAAATTAGTTGAAGCAGGAGATCATGCGGTTACCTGGCGACTCTCTTATTCGGTAAAAAATGTTTACCGCTTGATTGAATCGAAGTGTGCGATTAATAAAGCAACTTATGATTTATCTTTAATAGAAAAAATTGGTTTGAATACGCCCTATACACATGAGGTGGATATGACTCAAAATGAAGTAAAAGAGATCATGTAGATGTGGTTATTTATATACACATCCACACAAATCAACCTATATACTTTGTCTAAATTCCTTGGTGTTTTTCCTCAACCATCGCATCAATTTGTGACATAACATCTGCGCTGGCATCTTCAGAGTGCTGCATTTCAGAAATGATGTTTTCTAAAATATGAACATCTTCAGACCAGTTTCCCCGAGATAATGCATAAGATTGTTGAGTATACCTATGGACATCTCCATGTGGTAATTCTAAGCTGGCATAGGCATGTGTACCACGAAATTTTTCATAACCAACCCCTTCGTAATACCATTTTCCTAAACGACAACTATGATGGTCAACACTAATGGCATCTGCTTGAGGGCATCCATTAGTCTCTTCAATAGCAATATAACCATTTTGTTTGAAGATAATATGATCCAGTTTGGTTAACAAACCAAAACTTTTATCTTTAGCGTAGGAAATATAAGCAATTGAAGCTTGTGCTGAATCTGACAAACCAGAGAATTGTACTTTAAATGAATCGACTTTCTCCATGATTTCTTCTGACAAATTTGCAGAAGTTTCAGCTTCAGTATGCATTTGTTCAACTCGTTGATTAAAAGAAGTCAGCGTTTTTGAAACTTCTAAAGCAGCATCTTTAGTATGTTCGGATAAGCTTTTCACTTCTTCAGCAACCACAGCAAAACCTCGGCCGTGTTCTCCGGCTCGAGCGGCTTCAATTGATGCATTTAAGGCGAGTAAATTGGTCTGATCTGCAATGCCGGTAATCATTGATAATGAGTCTGTCACTTTCTTACTGTCATTGATTAAGTCTGAAATGACTTCCGAAACTGAATGAATATTATCGTTGATATCGGTTAAAGAAGAACTAATAGTACTAACTGTAGAAAGACTTGCATCCGCACTATTGCCTGTTTCAATCGCAATATCTTCAACCTTTTGCATTTG
>ENA-OSET01003031-OSET01003031.1-sediment-metagenome-genome-assembly--contig:-NODE-3031-length-15681-cov-25.324981_pt1 | contig 15681 bp, 19 predicted proteins | sample MGYA00237882_ERZ534229 | MGnify/ENA primary metagenome ERZ534229 (study PRJEB26408, sample SAMN06266212) | sediment metagenome | isolation source: Hudson Canyon methane seep mesocosm | place... | reverse complement strand
AGCGAGTAGTAGACTGCGAATTGATAAAGAAAACGTCATTTCATTATCATTAAATAATACTCGTTGTTTCATGTTCTCTCACAAAGATATTGTTAAATTTTTGACCCTCCGCAATGTACAGTGAATGCTAGTTAATAACAACTTCGCATAATTTTAATAAACGCTGAAAAATCATTGATTAATAGTTTCAATTTTGTAGCATGGCCTTTACACTGCCTACACGAAATCTCACTGATATTGATATAAAAAGGTATAGGCGACATGCTGATAAATCATAGTAAAACTCTCGTGATGGCTAGTTTACTCGCCATGCTCGCCACGGCATGCAACGATAACATTGAGGTGGGAGGGAAATGTAAATTTACTGATGAAAAAGTTTTAACACGCGTTGTCCATAACGATGATGAGGTTGTAGAACTTGAGCCTATGTATGGCGAACTTATGAAGTTTTCTACTCAAGAGTTTGAATTGACTGTGCATGATAATGACTACTATGAAATATATATCCGTCGCCATACTAGCGGTGGTTGTAATCCATACAGCATCACTAATAAAGTAAAAGTAACAATAGACAATGTATTGCTTAGCCCAACTGAGCAGCAAGCTTACGCGGCATCTTTTATTCTTGATGAAGTAAAAAACTGTGTTTATGGTCAGTTAGCTGATAGCTGCAAAGATGATTTAGCATTAGATGCCTCTTTTGACTTGTCTCAACTTTCTCTTCTTAGTCATATAGCTCCACGCAGTGTGAGTCACTGTTCAGCGGCAGCAATGAAAACCATCTGGCCCGAGATTGAATCAGCAGTAACTCAAACTCGCCTAATCAGCTGTGTAGAAAATCTTGATGGGGTAGAGCTTGCCGTTGAGTTTTCACTGCCAGATGAGTCAACGTTATTGCTTAGGAAAGTATATTGAGCCTGATGCCAAATATAGAAATTCGCATCTTTGATCAAAATCAAAAATTGTTAAAAAAACTAATTCCTAAAGATGCCAGTGATCTGTGTTTTTCTTTTGATATGTTCACAGGTGTTAGAAGCTTTGATATGAATTCACAATTGCAGCAAATGTTAGAACAAAATCTTAATGAAAGTGAACAACAGTATTCACTATTTTGTACCTATGTTAAGTTTGGCAACGCGATTCAAGAGCAAGCCGATTTTAATGTCATTATGCAGCGTCTTCACAATTAACTTAAACACAGAGAGCACCATGAAAGTTATTTCTCTATTACTATTTATTTTGTCCTTTAATGTCTTTGCTGAAGATCGACCTTCATGCCAACCAAACCTGAACACTTGGGAAGAACATACGCGATTTAATCAATACACTGGCCCAAATGAGTCGTGTATCTATAGCAAAATGAATCCAGAACCTGCCATTACCAATGATACCCAAAGTACCTTGGCTTGTTTTACTAGTGACGTAATGTCACAACGTGGTGGTTACCCGGAAAGCATACATGTCTGGTTGGTGGATCCGACTTCCTGCAAAGTCATTGCCACAGAAGAAAAATGTTTATCGTGTTGGAGTGATGATTCTGAGGATGAAGGTTCAGACAATGATGATGGTGACGATTATTATGACGACGAAGATGGTGACGATGGTGATTATTCTGACTATGAGTGGTTTTAACTGAAATGACAATGTTACTCAATTTTTTGCATATTATCTTTTTGGTGTTAGCGATCATTTTTAGTTGCTATATTGGCTATTCTGGTACCGGATATTATTTTTCTGGTGATGCTGAGAGCGCACAAGCTTTGAATGTGGTTGCATTGATCACACTTATCTTTAGCGGAAGGCATAGTTATGTATATATGAACTATGGCTTAGAAATACCCAAGCTGATCGCTTTTCCTATTATCTATATAGCTCTGGGCATGACATTAGATATTGCCATGGGCAGTGTGATTGAATTTTGGTCACCGGCCACAGCCATGATAGCGAGTCAGCTAAGTATTTCCATAGGCTGGATTCTCGCGGTGCTGGTAGTTGCTGCCATTGTTAGTACAGAATATTAGAACAGTTTAACCTACAAATCACAGAAATTATCGGAGCAATTACGTGCGTACGCTATTTATAATTATTTTATTTTCCGTATTGACCGCGTGTGAAGACACACCTCAGCTGAACGGTGAATCTATCGATGTCTCATCCTATCAAGAACTAGAAAAATACTGGTTACTTCCTGACGATGCACAACCCCGGCCGTGGCGTTTTGTAATCGACGATCTTGGTTGTCGTGAAATTACATCTACCCTGAGAGCAGAGAGTGATAAGCCCACCGCCTTTATCGACATTGAATTCCTTATTGACTCTAACGGCAAACGTTTTGGTGAATATATTCTTGACCACAGTGATGATGAGTTTACTCAAGAACTGGTCAATTTTGCTAAACATACCGAGGAGCAATTAGCCCCTTTTAGTGCTTATGATTTCATCGCCACAGTGACTAATACTGAGCTTACTCCCGTTTCTGTAACAGAAACCTTAGCAATAGAATCTGGCACAGATGTGTGTAATGAACATAACTGAATATCGACAATGAAGGTGACGGAGAGATAAATACTCCGCCACCATATTTCACCGGTACTCCTCTAAATATTTAGTTGCGACCTGCAATGACACCACCATCCACATCCCACACTGCGCCAGTCACCCAACTTGAGTTATCACTCAATAGAAAATTTATGACATTAGCAACATCATCTACGTTGCCTATACGCCCGATGGGATGAAAAGCATCAAATGTGGATAAAGTTTCATCAATATGATCGGGTTCGATAAATGCCTCATAGATAGGTGTTTTTACGACTGCGGGTGATACGGCATTCACCCGGATATTATGTTCAGCTAATTCCATCGCCATGTGTTGTGTTAATGAATGTAGCCCGGCTTTTGCCATAGAATAAGCAGAGGAGGGTGTGGCTTTAATCGCTTGTTTGGCCCACATAGAACCAATATGTACAATTGAACCGCTACCATGACTGGCCATGTTTTTAGCGACCGCTTGAGAGATGAAAAAAGTGGCACGACTTAAGTCTAAATAGTTGTCGTAGTCAGCTAATTCATGCTCGAGAAAAGCAGTAGGTCTAAACTTGCCAGCAGCATTTACAAGGTAGTTGATATGACGATTATTATTGCTGACGTAATCGATGATATGTTGAACATCACTAGTTTGGTACAAGTCAGCTTGTAGAGTCTCAATCGGAGCTATTTGAGCCAACTCTTGTTGTGACGCTGCCAGTTTCTTAGCAGACCTGCCAATAATGATGACATCAATATCTTGTTGCAGTAATTGTTTTGCAGTTGCGAGGCCCATGCCACTTGAACCACCAACGATCATTGCCAAAGGTTTAGTTAAGTTTTTCATACGATTATCTCCAAGTAAGTTATAAGATGTAGACGAAGCATATGAAATTAAGTAGCTTATTGAAAAGTAGGCACAAATCGGTGCAGTAGTTACTTATTGGTACAAGTTAATGAAAAATATGCAAAAACTATTTTCAAGAAAATCAGCTCCTGAGCGTAGTGCACGTATGGTTGAGACTATTTTTGGCTGTAAATGGTCGCTTACGGTGTATCAGTTGTTGGCGACAGACATCAATCGGCCGGGAGAAATGGTACGAAGTGTTGAAGGTTTAAGTACTAAAGTACTTAATGAATGCCTGCGTAGGAACGTGGAATTTGGCATTTTAGAGCGTAATAGTTTTAATGAAGTGCCACCCCGGGTTGAATATAACGTCACCAAGTTTGGTAGCAAGTTTATTCGTATTTTGGATGATCTTGAAAAACTGCAAAGTGAAATCAACACAGACTTTAATAAAGGTAATAACAGTTAATCGTTATGGAAAAAGTAGCCATTTTTGTAGATGTGCAAAACATCTTTTACACCACACGTGATGCCTTTGGCTGTAATTTTGATTTTAATAATTTTTGGGCTGAAGTCACTAAAGATAGAGAAGTAACTAAAGCTGTGGCCTACGCAATAGATCGTGGTGATGAAAAGCAAAAACAGTTTCAAAATATATTAAGGGCAATTGGTTTTGAAGTGAAACTAAAACCTTATATTCAACGGCGAGATGGCTCTGCGAAAGGCGACTGGGATGTTGGTATTACGATTGATGTTATGGATTATGCTAATGAGGCGGATGTAGTCGTGATGGCAACCGGTGATGGTGATTTTGATTTATTAGTCAATAAAGTCAAAACGGATTTCAATATTCCTGTTGAGGTGTATGGTGTAGAAAAATTAACGGCACGTTCGTTAATTAATGCTGCCAGTAGATATGTAGCAATAGGTGATAAGTTGTTATTAAAATCACATTGATCGATGTACGAAAAACAAGAAGCTTTTTTGCGCAACGCAAATTTGGCCTTTTTCCTCTGGGTAGAAATTAGGCCAAAAACCACCACTAAAATAGGTGATATCACTTATTAGTATTTTTTACTTAAGTCATAAAACCTAAATAATACCCCTAAAAATCTTAGTACTTTATTTATTTAATTTAACCCGTATATTTGCTCGCATTTTTAGATGCTTAAGCTGATTCTTATTGTAGAAGTTGTTGCTTAGCTTATTAGTGAGTGCTGTAAATGAAGTTAAAATTTAATCCTGTTTTATCCGGTCTTGTTCTGCTGGGTATGGCGACAAATAGTTATGCTGAACATACCCAATTAGATGATATGACTGTAACAGCAACCCGAACTGAACAGTCTGCTTTGGAACAACCAGTGAGTATCGGTTATAAAAAAGGCGATGAAGTGTTGCTTGATAAAGCGGCAATTCAAAAAGAGTTATTAAATTCAATTGCTGGTGTTCGTATTACTCAAACAGGTTCTTCGATTGGTCATATGGCGAGTATTCGTTTGCCGACCAATACCGGTCCTTATTATTTATTTCTTCAAGATAGTATTCCAGTACAGTCTTCTGGTTTTTTCAATCATAACGGTTTGGCTTATACCAATTTCAGTTCAGCAGGATCTGTTGAAGTAATGAAAGGTGCAGGAACTGCACTTTATGGATCAGACGCCGTGGCAGCGACTATTAATGTTTTGTCTGTGCCAGCTTTTGAGCAGCAAGGTGTAACCCTTTCTGGTGAGGCAGGTAGTGATGACTTTCGTCGTTATGGTGTAAAGGGCGGTACTGAGCTTAATGACCATTCGAATATATCAGCTAATATTTCACATGCAGAAAGTGATGGTTGGCGAGATCATACCGAATATGATCGTGACGAATTTGCCGTTAACTATGTCAATGACTTGGATGAAGACAATACACTTAAACTTGGCCTAAGTATCAATAAAACCGAGGCAGAAATGGCCGGTGCTTTAATTGGTGAGGATGAGTTTAAACACAATACAGAATCAGTAGGTAATATTCAGTCGGCTTTAGATCAAGGCATTGATGCGGTGCGAAAGTTTGATTTTGCTCGTTTTAATATGGAATGGAATCATGTGTTGTCGGATAACGTGGAATTAAACTCCATTGCTTATCTGCGACGTAACCGCAACCGTTATATTGCTACCTGGGAAAATAATCTGCCAGAAAATGATAGTGAAGAAAACACACTAGGTCTGTTAATCAAAGCAAATATTGATATGGGACGCATGCGAAACATTTCAGGTCTTGATTTTGAATTTACCAAAGCCAGTCGTGAATATACTCAGTTGTTTGATTATGTTCCTAGCGGCTTTGGATCGTCCGTCGATAACGGTGCGATTTATGATTATGACGTGAATTACCGCGCTTTTGCACCATACTCACGATTGGAATATGCACTTAATGACAAACTTAAATTAGGTGCTGGCTTGCGATATGACATCAATAGTTATGAATACACTAATAATTTAGATGATGGTCAATATGGCTCTTCTAGCTATTCGCGAGCAAGCTCTGATAATGACCCAACCTTTAACCATTTAAGTCCTAAATTAGATTTGGCTTACCAAATGTCAGACTCTCAAGTTATGTATGCTCGTTATGCCAACGGATTTCGTATTCCACAAGCAAGCCGTTTATACAGTTTGAGAACGAATAATATTGATTTTTCATTGGATGAGGAAATCACCGATACTTTTGAAATTGGTTATAAATTACAAACTGCACGTCATGAATTTAGTGGTGCCATTTATTATTTAGTTATCGATGACACCATTGTACGTAGGGAAAATGCTGACGGTGATCGTTATTATGTGAATGGCAACGAAACTACCCATAAAGGTATCGAGTTATCTTTAGCGTCTGAGTTAACGAATGAGTTGATGTCTAAAATTGCTTATAGCTACTCCAAGCATGAATTCAAAGATGACGATGATTTTGGTGATAATGAGCAGGCTCAAGCACCGAATAATGTAGCTAATGTACGGTTAATCTACACACCAAACAAATTGTCTGGTTTGACCGCGATGTTGGAGTGGGAGCATGTGGGCTCATCTTGGATGGATGATGAAAATACCAAGAAATATGATGGTCATGATGTGGGTAATATCAAATTACGTTATGACGTGAGCAAAGATCTTGCGATTCATGCTCGCATGCTTAATTTTACCGATACCTTATATGCTGAAAGTGCAACGATTAGTTATGGTAGTGAGCGGTATACGCCTGGGGCACCAAGACAAGCTTATATAGGTTTTGACTATAAACTTTAATGATTTATTAACAGGTGAAAAATGTGAATAAACGGCAGGTTATTTTTATTTTGATCGTAGCTTTGCTCGGTGTAGTAGGTTTCAATGTTTACCAACAGCTATCCCAAGAGCGGACGACTTCAACTGAGCCAGTAAAAATTATGGCTGCGAAAGCACATAAACATGCTGCAAGCGGTGTAGTGAGTATTGATATTAAATATATAAACGATACGCTGCATTTGTTATCGGGGAAAATAGAGCAAGGCAAACATGGTCTGTGGTATCAATCATCACAAGACCAAGGTAAGACCTGGTCAGAATCTGTCAACGCAACGGCTGGTTTAGATATTCAGGCAAAGTTTCATCGTGGCAATGATGCACGATTAGCGGTGCAAGGTAACCATATTGTTGCAGTGTGGATGAGTAAAAAAGAAGGTGTGCCTCACAATGCTGGGCCAATGATGAGTGTACGTTCAGCAGATGGTGGTCAAAGTTGGCAGTTGGCAACTATGCCAGCTGATTGGCAAGGGCCACATGGTTTTTTTGCTATGGATGGTAATGATGAACAAATAAGCTTGGTTTGGTTAGATAGTCGAGAACAAGTTGGCAAAGGCTCACAAGGTTTACGTTATAGCAATTCAACAGATGGTGGGTTGACGTGGTCGAAAAACCTTACCTTAGATCAAGAAACCTGTGCCTGTTGTTGGAATACTGCGGTCTTTGATGATAAAGGACAGCTTTATGTATTGTATCGCGATAAAAACCCGTCTGATATGGCATTGGGTCAAGTTAATGAACAACAATGGCAACGTTTAAATACGGTTGGTGAGTTTAATTGGGATTTTGAAGGTTGCCCTCATATCGGTGGTGGTTTTGCTATCGATACTATACAAAAACAGTTTCATGCAACAGTGAGTACAGGGCATGAGCAGCATCTTGGTGTTTATTATTTAAACTCTGTTGATCAAGGTCAGAGTTGGTCTACGCCTATTCAGTTGGGTGATAGTCGTGCTGTTCATAGTGATGTTGCTGTTGCTAATAATGGTAACCTTATTGCTGCCTGGGATTTCATCTCTGATAGTGGATTTCAAGTAGTCCATAGCGAATCTAATGACCAAGGTATGAACTGGAGCAAAGCGAAGTTGTTATCAGCGGACGATAAAGCCTCCTCTCATCCTCGAGTTGTGGCAATGCAAGATAATGCTCTAATTTTATGGACAGAAAAAGATGTTGATGGTGTTCATACACTCAGAATGATAACGACGGAACCAAAAAATGATTAAGCTATGTTTGGTTTTATTGGTCGCGTTAGTTTTATCTGCTTGTGAGCAAGAACAAAAGATCAATGCCTTTGTAAAAGGATCATTTGTAGAAATTCAACAACAGCATCATCAGGGAAAACCTTATCTGATCATGTTCTGGTCTGAGGACTGTGCTTATTGCATGAAAGAATTGGAGTTGATTGCTGATTTACTTGCAACAGAAACGGCATTTAATTTAGTCACGGTTTCTACCGATTCATTTTTAAGCGAAGATGAGATTCGACAGAAGCTAACTTCATTTAACTTGCAAAATGTTGAAGCATGGGTGTTTGCAGAAGCCTATGCTGAAACGCTATATCTGGATGTTGATAAACGTTGGCGTGGAGAATTGCCACTCACCTATCTATTTGACTCGCAAAATAATAAAACCAAAAAAATGGGCATTTTATCGAAACAAGATTTGCTGGCATGGGTAGATTTTGGTGTTATAGAGCAGCAATAAGCAGACTTTACATAGCTTGATCATTGGATAGCGTTTTATCATAGAAATAGATAGTTTTTGTTGGGAGAATGGGCACTCTGCCGATATACTTACTGTATAAATACCGATAATTTAAAGAGTAAGTATGCTTGTTGATAAAATAAAAAACCGGGAAAGTGGCATTGTTCTATACGGTATTACGCCACCTAAAAAGGGAACGCCAGAAGACAAAGTTGCAGAAATTGCGACACGTCAGATAGAACGTCTCCAGCACCTAAATATCGATGGTTTGATTTTATACGATATTCAAGATGAGAAATCACGCACATCTCAAGCACGACCTTTCCCGTTTATAGAGACGTTAGACGCTTTTACTTATAGCCGAGATTATTTAAGCGGGCTTGATGTAGCAAAGGTTATTTATCGCTCAGTGGGTAAATACACTGAGGCTGAATTATCTCAATTTATGGAGGCAGCCTCGACAGAAAAAGAGCTGTCTGTTTTTGTGGGCGCGGCATCTAAATCGCAAGATGTTACCTTGTCGATGAAACAAGCCTATGCTTTAAAAACACATATTAAGGATGCACCTTTATTAGGTGGAGTGACTATTCCGGAACGTCATCAGACTAAAGGTGATGAGCACCTGCGTGTATTTAATAAAATGGCTCAGGGTTGTGAGTTTTTTGTTTCGCAAGGGGTTTATGATGTCAATGCATCCAAAAATTTCTTGTCAGATTATTATCATTATGGTCAAGAGCACAATATACCCTTAGCGCCTATTTTATTTACCTTAACGCCGTGTGGCTCGGTTAAAACATTAGAGTTTATGAAATGGTTAGGCATCAGTATTCCACGTTGGTTAGAAAATGAATTGATTCACACGCATGATATTTTGCAAAAATCAGTCGATTTTTCCGAGCAAAGTTGGCTGGAGTTAAAAGAATTTGCTGATGAAAAAAATATTCCTATTGGTTGTAATATTGAAAGTGTCGCGATTAGAAAAGTAGAAGTGGATGCGTCAATCGAACTATTGCAACGCATACAGGGAGCGGCTTAACATGGGGCAGCAATATTCTGAATTATCAGAAAAACATCAGCAGTTTATTGAAAAACAAAAACTCTTTTTTGTTGGCACAGCAACGGCGGATAGTCGTGTCAATATATCGCCAAAAGGCATGGACTCTTTTCGCGTGCTGAATAATACTAAAATTGTATGGCTTAACATGACGGGTAGTGGCAATGAAACAGCGGCGCACGTGCAAGAAAATGTACGTATGACGATTATGTTTACTGCCTTTGAAGGTGATCCGATGATCCTTCGATTATATGGTACGGCAGAAGTTATTCATCAAAATGATGCCAAATGGAATGAATATTATGCTTTATTCAAACCAACGGCAGGGGCACGGCAGATTTTTGAACTATCACTCGATTTAGTGCAGACGTCCTGTGGTTTTGCTGTGCCTTATTATGAGTATATTGGTGAACGTGAATTGCTCAGTAAATGGGCAAAAAAACAAGGTGAAGACGGTATTAAAAAATACTGGGAAAAGAAAAACAAACAAAGTTTAGATGGTGTAGCGACACACATCATGGAGAAAAATACTTAAACGGAAAGTGTGTCTTTTTACAGCGGTATTTAATGGAAAAAGGTGAATGTTATGAAAAACTTTACCAATAAATATACCCGCACGACCTTGGTTGTTGCGACAACCATTATTTCTATATTTGCTTCATTGATCATTATGTATATTGTGTATTACATAATGGGTGTTGGGATTAGGCGCTATGAGCTTGTGATTGGCATTATTGCGCCATTGCTTATCGCGTCATCGATCGGTTGGTACTTATATGGTTTGTTGAAACGTTTAAATGCGCTTGAAGAAGAGTTAAGACAAAGTATTAGCAAAGAAAAAGAAGCGATTTATATTGCATCGATATCAGGTGCACAACATGTAACAAATAATTTGTTAAACCAACTAAAACTAGTTGAGTTGGAAGTCAATAAACAAGCAAACTTTGATACGGAAATAGCAGCGCTTTTTGTTGCTATGCAGGCAGAAGCCAAAGGCTTGATGACAAAACTATCATCGGTAAAAGAGATTGAAGCCGATGAAATAAAACGTTCAGTTGATCCTCGACAGAATTAATTTTGGATGCCGTCAAATGAATAATTTCACACATAAATATTCGCGTATGACATTGATGAGTGTTACGACAGTTATTTCAATCATCTCATCGGTGGTCATTTTGTATCTAATTTATCAACTATTAGGCGCAAAAGTTCAAACTTCTGAATTAGTGTATGGCATCAGCGCACCACTACTTATAGCATCACCGATAACATGGTACTTATATGGTCTATTAAAACGGTTAAATGCGCTTGAAGAAGAATTGCGCAACAGTATTAGCAGGGAGAAAGAGAAAATATATATGGCATCAATAACAAGTGCTCAACTTGTGATTAATAATTTGTTAAACCAATTGGCATTAGTTGACTTAGAAATAAAAAATCATCCTAAGTTTTCTAAAGAAACCAGTGAACAATATAAAGAGATGTTGGCTGAAGCCGCCGAGTTGATGAAACAACTTTCATCAGTAGATCAAATTGATGCTGATGAGATAAAACGATCAGTTTCACCATAAGAAAACCGTTAGTATGAATATCCGTCGACTTCAAATTACAAATAATTAAGTGATCTTATAATCATGTTTACCATTCTCTCAGGACTGAATAGTTTCAGTAATTTTGACTATGCTGTTTTAGCCATCAATTTATTATTGTTCGTTTTTTCAAGACCGATAGTCCAAGGTTTCAAACGCAATGATGTTGCTTCAGTTAGCTCAAAGCTATATGCACTTCGAGCCATTAATATTATTTTATTTTCTTTATATATTGCTGCCATCTTTATTGAAGGTTTGAGCAAGCAAATATCACTAACGGGTTTGACCTTTTTATTGGCATTTATTGTTAGTCATTTGCTGCATATATTTATCCTCAAAAAATTTGGTCGTGAAAAAGAAATTGATGGTGTGAACTACCATAGCGAAACCTATCAATCTGAAATCTTTATGCTATTGGTAACGTTGACAGCAGTGATTGCATCCATTTTGTTAGTGATCAATATTTGGGGCATGAATGATTGGTTACGAGCGACCAGTGTATTAGGGATCTTGGCTATTTTGGTTTTTTCCACCAAGGATGTATGGATCCCCGATAATATTAACGGCCTTATCTTGTTATATAACGGTGATATAGAGCCTGGTGCGGTTGTAAAGATTGATGAGCAAAACCTGCTTGCTATTGTGGTGCAAATCTCCTTAACAAGAACGGTTTTTCGAGATTTAAAAACCCAACATAAAATTATCTTGCCAAATACCGTCGTCAGAAATAGTAAGCTTGAAATACTTAGCAGAGGTGCAGCAAGTGGTTTATTAGAGTTTGTATATTTCACCATTGGCTATGGGGTTCCGGTCATACAAGTTGAAACCTTACTTCGTTCTGTTTGGACTAAAGCATGTGAACACTCAAGTGCAATTAATGCTGATCGTGAACCTGAGATAAGTTTGGTCGAGACAGGTGATCATGGGGTGAGTTGGCGTTTGGGTTATAAACTAAAAAACTTATATAAGATGTTAGACGTGGAATGTTTATTAAATCGCATTGCTTATGAGCAGGCACAAGAACTACAGATTGAATTACAAACACCGTTAACGCATAAGGTGGAATTAACAGACAAACAGTAAGTTAAATACGCACCCGTTTATATAATCACATTTGTTCCTTTTATGATCTGCTTAGGTTTCGTTTGGATTATTGATGATTTTTTAGTGTTGCCTCTATATGTTCTCTATTTTGCTTACGATGAGTTTTGCTATTTACTTGCAATCTGGTTGATAATGGAATCGTTGCTGATAAATCATTTTTTTAGCGAACATTTCTCTAAATATTATTAATAAAAATAACCATTTATGATGATGCTTGATATTTCAATTAGTGAACAATATTGCTGTCTTATCTACGACAGTAAGGTGGTATTTGAAGCCTCTATTTCTACTGCGTTAAATGGTTTGGGCCAACAAAAAAATAGTGGCTGTACGCCGACAGGTATGCATCAAGTTCGAGCATGTATTGGTGCAGATCAGACTGAAAATACGGTTTTTTTAGGGCGGCGACCAACAGGGGAAATTTATAGTGAAGCGTTAGGAAAGCAGTTTCCTGATCGGGATTGGATTTTAACAAGAATATTATGGTTAAGCGGTTTAGAACTTGGTGTAAATCGATTGGCAAATGTTGATACAATGCAACGCTATATTTATATCCATGGCTGCCCAGATAATTTACCGATGGGAATGCCTTTATCACATGGATGTATTCGTATGCGTAATAAAGATATTTTGGCACTGTTTGATTTGGTCAAATCGGGTACAAAAGTCTGGATCCATGAATAAGGTGACAAGGTATGACATTAGGCCCATTAATGGTCGACTTAGTAGGTTTGGAGTTAAGCCAACAAGAGCAAGAAGTTCTGCAACATCCTTTGGTTGGCGGTGTTATTTTATTTAGTCGTAATTATGAATCTCCAGAGCAAGTAACCGCACTCACAGATAGCATTAGAGCATTACGTGATCCCCATTTAATTATTTCTGTTGATCATGAAGGTGGTCGAGTTCAACGTTTTCGTAAAGGGTTTACCCGTCTGCCTCCCGTGGGTGCTTTGGGTAAACACTATATGCAGCATCCGCAACAAACATTAGAGCGTGCTGAAATAACCGGTTGGTTAATGGCTGCTGAGTTGAGAGCTGTAGGTGTCGATTTTAGTTTTGCACCTGTTCTAGATTTGGATTATGGCGTCAGTGAGGTTATTGGTGATCGATCATTTCACCGTGATCCAGAGGCAGTGACTGCGATGGCCAGAGCATACATTTCTGGAATGAAACGTGCGAGGATGCCCGCTGTAGGTAAGCATTTTCCTGGTCATGGTGCAGTCGAAGTTGATTCACATTTAGGTTTGCCTGTCGATAAGCGTCATTTTGAAGATATGTTGCAAGCTGATATGTTGCCTTTTAGACAACTATGTAACTCTGGATTAGACGGGATTATGCCCGCTCATATTGTTTACGAGAAAAGTGATAGCTTGCCTGCAGGTTTTTCTCCATTTTGGATTAAAGAAATCTTACGAGACCGCCTAGGTTTTCAAGGTGTTGTTTTAAGTGATGATTTGAGCATGGAAGGAGCTTCGGTCATGGGCGATAGTTTAGCCAGAGCAGAAGCTGCCTTGTCTGCAGGTTGCGATATGGTCTTAGTCTGCAATAAGCCGGATAGTGTTATCCAGGTGATAGATGGGCTGAAAATTGCTGATGATCCGGTAAGACATATGCGTTTAATTCGTTTGCATGGACGGCATGCCGTACAGCGCGAAGAATTATTAGCTAGCCAAGAATGGAAAATGGCAGCTAAAACAGTGCTCAGTTATGCACCCGATCCTGAATTGGAGTTAGATCTAGCATGAAAATATTAATACAATCCTGGCTTTTAGTAATAAGTCTAATTTGTTCTATTTCATTTGTTTCAGCAGAAGATGTCTCCACGGTAAATGTTGTTGTTCAAGAAACCCCTGAGACATTAAATAGCCCGAGGGAGACAATGAAGACATTTTTGGGCGCTATGAATAAGGTGTCCCTTGGTCAAAACGAACAAATCGAACAGGCTATTTCGACATTGGATTTGTCACAAACGCCATCGTTGATTAGAAGTGCTAAAGGGGTAGAGCTCGCTTATTCTTTATCGTCAATAATTGAACGAAGTAAAGAAGTTGTTTTAACTTCTATTAGTGATAATACGGAAGGTGAAAAATATATATTTGGCCGATACTCTCAAGGTAAGGTTGAAATAGTAAAACAAGTTGATGGTCGATGGTTGTTTAGTCAAGAAACCATAGCTGTGATACCGGCTATTTTGGGAGGGTTGTTAGATAAACCTGCAAAATTTGGTGCAAAAGATCCTAAAACTAGGTTGCCTATATACATCAAAATGCGTTCACAGATGCCTGAGGTATTGAAAAGAGGGTTTCTACTGGAACACTGGCAATGGATCGGCATTTTTATTGTTATTCTAATCGGCTATATTGTCGACAAGCTTGTTGCTTGGTTTTTAACCAGAAATGTTGTTAATTGGCAAAAGACACATCCAGCTTATTCAAGGTTAGACAGCACTGTATTAAGACCATTGGGTTTGATGGCAATGGCAATTATTTGGTGGATTGGCTTAGGGATGTTGGGGTTACCTGACTCCGTATTAGTCATCTTATCAGTGGCAGTGAAATTGGTGGTCAGCATCTCTACGGTTTGGAGTGCCTTCAGGCTGGTCGATATCCTTGACTCTTTGATGATAAAAAAAGCCAAACAGACTGGTAATAAATTTGATGATTTGCTGGTGCCAATGATCAGCAAAAGTTTAAAAGTGTTTGTATTAGTTATCGGTATTATTTCTTCTGCTGATAACTTAAATATGAATGTGAGTAGTTTGTTAGCTGGGCTGGGTATTGGTGGCTTAGCATTCGCGTTAGCAGCAAAAGATCTCTTAGGTAACTTTTTTGGTTCTTTAACTGTGTTGCTTGATCGTCCATTCCAAATTGGTGATTGGGTCATTATTGGTGACGTTGAAGGATCGGTGGAACAGGTAGGTTTTAGAAGTACACGAATTAGGACATTTTATAATTCACTTATAACGCTACCCAATGCATTATTAACGACTAGCAAGATTGATAATATGGGCGCCCGTCGCTTTCGCCGAATGAAAACTATGCTAGGTCTGACTTACGACACAGCACCAGAAAAAATTGATGCGTTTTGTGAAGGCATAAGATCCTTGGTACAACTTCATCCATACATGCGTAAGGATTATTATCAGGTCTACTTTAATCAATATAATGCGGCTTCATTAGATATTTTAGTTTATGTCTTTTGGGAAACACCAGACTGGAATACCGAGTTGAGAGAGCGTCATCGTTTTTTACTAGACATTTTACGCTTAGCAAAACAGTTAGATGTTGAGTTTGCCTACCCTACACAAACCTTATATCTCAAACAGGATGATAAAGAACGTATTGCGCCGACTGCCTTTGAGCCAGCGATGACAGAATTAGAGGCACTTACTATGGGTCAACAACAAGCCGAGGCGATTGTTGCTGGAACCTTGGGTCGTGGTGTTAAACCCGATCCAGTACGATTTCCATAAATGTTAAAAAACGCTACTTTTACCTGTTGTGAGTTAAGTTAAATTTATGTCTGCTGAGTTTGTGC
>ENA-OSET01003030-OSET01003030.1-sediment-metagenome-genome-assembly--contig:-NODE-3030-length-15682-cov-6.295482_pt1 | contig 15682 bp, 11 predicted proteins | sample MGYA00237882_ERZ534229 | MGnify/ENA primary metagenome ERZ534229 (study PRJEB26408, sample SAMN06266212) | sediment metagenome | isolation source: Hudson Canyon methane seep mesocosm | place... | reverse complement strand
TGTAACAGTTCAGTTAAACTTCTTTCAAGAGCAACTTCAAAACTAGGATGCGCACCAAATGAGGCAAAAACCCCACCTGTTTTAGGGTTCATTAACGTGACACACATAACAGGAAACTGACCACCTAACGAAGCATCTTTAACGACAACAGGAAAGCCCTGTGCTTCAAGCCCTTCAATACCGGCTAAGATACTTGGATATTTTGCAATAACGTCTTTAGGTACGTCAGGTAAAACAATTTCTTCTGCAATAATTTGCTTTTTAACAGCACGTTCAAAAATTTCTGACAAACATTGCACTTGTGCTTCTGGCAGGTTATTTCCTGCAGCCATGCCATTACTTAAGAATAAGTTTTCAATTAAGTTTGAAGGGAAATATACAGTTTCGCCATCGGAATGGCGTACATAAGGAATTGAACAAATTCCGCGTTCTGTCATACCTGAATTTGTATCAATAAGGTTTGAACCGCGCAACTCTTCTTCTGGGTTATAAATACCTAAACAGTGATCATCTAAAATATCATTTGGCAGTTCATCATTCTCGCCTGGAACAAACCATTTTTCATTTGGATAATGCACGAAATCGCTGTTAGCGATGTCCATACCAAAAAACTGATCATTATAAAAAAAGTTACAGTTAAGTCGCTCAATAAATTCACCAAGCGCAGAACAAAGCGCACTTTCTTTAGTCGATCCTTTACCATTGGTAAAACACATTGGAGATGCTGCATCACGAATGTGCAACGACCAAACATTAGGAACTATATTACGCCAAGAAGATATTTCAATCTTCATTCCTAAATCAGATAACAAACCCGTCATATCAGCAATGGTTTGTTCAAGCGGTAAATCTTTACCTAAAATATACGTGCTCACATCATTTTCTGATTTAGCCATAAGCATCGCTTGTGCATCGTCTTCAAGGCTTTCTACGATTTCTACTTTAAACTCAGGACCACTTTGAACCACTTTTTTAACGGTACAACGATCAATTGACCGAATTATACCTTTGCGATCTTTCTCTGAAATACTTTCAGGTAATTCTACTTGAATTTGAAAAATTTGATTATATCGATCTTCCGGGTCAACAATATTGTTCTGAGACAAACGAATATTTTCAGTGGGAATATCACGTGAACTACAATAAACCTTAACAAAGTATGCAGCGCAAAGTGCTGATGACGCTAAAAAGTAATCAAAAGGTCCAGGTGCAGAACCGTCACCTTTATAGCGAATCGGTTGGTCAGCGATGACAGAAAAATCATCAAACTTAGCTTCAATTCTAAGGTTGTCGAGATAATTAACTTTGATTTCCATGAAATATTTTCCGGTGTTATGCGCTAAAACCAAAGTATTTTGGAGGTTCTAGTGGCTGCCTATCGGCGATCTGTGATTAATTATGGCCATTATCTGTGTTTTCGTTACATTAGTCTTGGAAAAATTACATTAATTGATTAAATTGTTCATAGAAAACAATTTAAAATCACCACAAATACTTATGTCTTAGATTGATTTTTAATCGAGCAGCGGCATTAAAAAAGCCTGCTAACGCAGGCTCGATAATCAACTAGAATAATATTAAAATTCTATTGTTCAGTAACTTGATAAACGGTTACCGTTCCAGACACTTCATTTCCAATAATCAATAACGGTTTGTCAGTTGGGCTATCTTCAGCCGATACAAACTTTATGCTTTCAGGCCCTAAATCGCCAGCTAAGTTAATGTTGGTACAGTCCATGCCCTCATTGACATCACATGGATTATCTAAGTCATCATCCATTTCGTAATCAATATTAAAGTCTCGATTATTGTAATGTGTCACGAAAGCAGTGTTAAATGGGTTAGTAATATCATAAACAAATAAATCACCCGCACGTTCTTGTGCTATGAATGCGTATGTTCTCCCTTCAATTTCACCCACATCAATCGCTTCAGGTTCACCACCTTTATCATCAGAACGATTATCACCTTTGTTTGCTGTGTGGGCAGCATTAAAATTTTCGCCCAAGATTGCTGATGAAATTTTCCCAAAATCATCACCAGAATCAAAAACTAAATTGGCATTTTGATCCCATATAGAGAATGATCGAGCTCCATAAGCAAATAATTTTTCAAATTCGCCATCTTGATTTTCATCACCAAGTGCAGTAGTAACTTTCAAACGACCAAGGTAATTCTTTCCACCTGATTGGTCATATTGCATTTGAAGGTCAGTAGAAAGTGTTTTGTTTAATTCATCGGGGTCAATAATGTCTTTTACACGTACTTCTTCTGAATAACCATCATAGTCTCTTGCATCACCTTCGTTTGCAGAAAGAATAAAGGTAGTGTCATTCCAAGTATATGACACAATTGTATCGGGTTGGTACATGCCGTAGAGCCCTTCAACACTCTTAAATTCAGCCATTTCGTCTTTATTGGTAAAATCTAATTGATATTGACTCCAGTCTTTATAACCTAAAGCCTTAACTTCAATCGTATTATCTTCAAGGTTTATAAGACCAATGGCATTATTTTCTTGAAGAGAAACAAACGCCATTTTACTATCGTGAGATGTGGTTATGTATTCAGGCTCTAAATCCTTAGCAACAGTATTTCCTGTTGGACCTGCAAATTTCACTCCTGAGTTTGATAAAATAGCCAAGCGTTTGGCGTCGGTATCAAAATCTTCAGGATCTAAATTATCATCATTAAAGACTATGTCTGTGTTCAAATTAATTGTTGTAGCAATGTTTGCAGGCACTGAATCTAATACTGATATAACCGAAATAGATCCCTCAGGGTCGTTACTATAATCAGCACTAGGCTCGCCTTCATTTGCGACTAAAACCTTTAACCCATCAGGTGTAAAGGTCACCATATCCGGTAAAGCACCTGCTTCAACGGCTTTAATAAAAGCGCCCTCGCCCAGTTCATTTAGGCGGTAAAATAAAATAGCTCCATTGTTTTGTTTTACTTGTCCTTCAACAGCGATTGCGAGTAAGTTATCTTTAATCGCAATTGAGTTAACTGCAGCTAAAAGAATTTCTTTATCAAAACCAGAGCTACTTTTTACAGAAACACTTAACGGAAAAGTAAAGGCACTTGAACTTAAACTTTCATCTGAGGTAGGATTACTTGACGCTGTTACAGAAAGGTTTGCTAAGTTAATGACCTCAATTTGATTAGTTGCACCATTAATCGCAAATGCAGAGTTAGAACTTTTATGAAATTGAACAATTTCTGCAGCACTTTTACCGTATATGCCCGTAGCAAAACGTCCTACCACTTCAACATTTAAAGACCTGGGTAAAGTCTTACCGTCATTACCATTATTGCCAGCGACACCTTGTTCCCCTTGAATACCAATTAAACCTTGGTCTCCATCTTTACCATCAAGGTCACAACCGGTTAGTCCTAATGATATAGCTAAAGCTAATAGCCCCAATTTACATTTGATATTTTTATACATTATTAAGCCCTAAGTTTAGTGTTGGTATTTAAATTAGGGATACACTAAATAATTTATGTGGCAGAAAAATGACTAAAGGGTTAAAGAAAGATTACAAGATAATTCATCATGAAATAGCTAAATTTTATTATGTGCATTTCTTTGATTAAGGGGGATTACTTTAAAAAAGTGTAATATAAAAAAACCATGATAATCTATGATTAACATGGTTTTCTAATAGTATTTTTGTTGTATTAGTTAATAAGAATTAACCGCCACATTTTTTAGCTTTTGCTTTGCTTTCGCCACATTTACCTTCGCCGCACTTGCCTTTTTTGGCTTTTTTACTTTCGCCACATTTACCTTCGCCGCACTTGCCTTTTTTGGCTTTTTTACTTTCGCCACACTTGCCTTCGCCGCACTTACCTGCTTTGGCTTTTTTACTTTCGCCACACTTGCCTTCGCCGCACTTACCTGCTTTAGCTTCTTCAGCTACAATAGCGACAATGCTTTTAGTTTCAAAAGGATTGGTTTCTGCTTTTACAGGTGCTGATACAGCAAGAGATAGAGCAAATAAACCTAATAGAGCTGTCATCGATGATTTTTTCAAAAGTTTCATTATGTTTTCCTTTAATTTTATAATTTTGGCACTACATATGTAAGCTAAGAACAAAGACCTTCGACTCAGTAAATAAATTTCAATAATGTTGAAAAATATTTGTTCTTTATAGAGTAAACTTATCACTCATTTTCAGGTTAACCTTAGACATATGAATACTCAAGTAAAAAAAGTGGTTTTAGCACCAATGGAAGGTGTGGCCGATGCTTTGATGCGTCATTTATTAACCTCATTGAATAATTACGATTTTTGCATCACTGAATTTCTTCGGATTGTTGATCAATTATTACCCGAGCGATGCTTTTATAAGGTATGTCCTGAACTAGAACAGCAAGGTTTTACGAAATCTGGAACGCCCCTTAGAATGCAGTTACTTGGACAAGAACCAAACTGGATGGCAGAGAATGCTGTTAGAGCTGTAGAACTTGGTTCTCATGGGTTAGATATTAATTTTGGTTGTCCTGCTAAAACAGTGAATAAAAACCGCGGTGGTGCAGCATTACTTAAAACGCCTGAAGATATTTATAAAATAGTGCTCGCAGTAAAAGAAGCGCTTGGAAAAGACGTCGTACTATCAGCGAAAATTCGCTTAGGCTTTGATGATGCATCATTGTTAGATGAAATAGTAAGCGCTATTACGTCAGCTAATGCTGATCAACTAACGATTCACGCTAGAACAAAAGCTGACGGCTATCGCCCTCCTGCCTACTGGCATTTTATCGCAGATATAGTTAAAAAATATCCGATAGAAATTTTCGCAAATGGTGAAATTTGGAATTTAGCAGATGCCCATCGCTGTATAGAAGAAAGCCATACCCCTAACTTAATGCTTGGCCGTGGCGCGCTTGCTTTACCAAACTTAGAAGCGGTGATAAAAGACAATCAACAACCTATGCCTTGGCAACAAATTTGTACTCTTCTAAAGCAATACAGTGAACTTGAATTAATTGGCGATAAAAGTTTTTATTTCTCTAGTCGATTAAAGCAATGGTTACGCTACTTAAGGTTACAATACCCGGAGGCGGAGCAACTGTTTAGTGATATTAAAACATTAAAAAATAAAGAAGAAATTTTAACTTTATTAAATAAATCTTCAACGAATTCTTTATAAACAAACTTATTTAGAAAATGCCAGAACATTGGCGTTTGGCATTTTGTAATAAGACCTTTTCTCAATCTTTTTTCACTCGCTTTTTTATAAGCCCCTTTTCTCCGCCATCTTCGGCTTGTTGCTTTTTTATTGCTCTTTTTTCAGAAACCACCATAGCAATAGTCTTTTCAACAAGAGGATCTGGTGAAAACATTTGAACAAAAACAGCAAAGGCAATGGCTATACCGCGGCGTTTTTTAGCAAACTTCATTAGTATTATCGCTAATATTGACAGTACAGCAAAAACTAACCATGGCGCTAACGCCAAATATAGGTCGTACGTAAGGATATTTTCCATAGAACACTCAATCAAATTATTTAAAAGGTTTAATCAATAAATGATCAAACGGATATTTATTAAAATAATCAGTTAAGCGCTGAGGTTTTCACTTTCAACTTGATAAAGCGTTTTAATGAATTGTAGACGGATAGTTGTAATAGACTTTTGAAAAGTCTGTTTTTGAATTTTATACTTTTGTTTACTTATCAATGTATCGACAAGTATGAGAGAATCTTGATGTAAATCAAAAGTGTCATTGAATATGTCCAAATAAGTTCCATTAAGACTTAATGAACTTAATACATCATATAAATGAACTTCTGTAGTTTTTTGTAAGATTAGTATCGGGGCTTCAATACAATAATCTATGTATTCCACTTGTTGAGTATCGTTGCTAATAACCGATGACAAAGGGACTGAAGTAACAGTATTAACGGATAATACAGAGCTTATGAACAAAATAAAGTTCAAAATTATATTTTGCAATTGTTACTCCTTATAATTCATTAATAGATTATATATGGGCTTACTTTGTTAAATTTCAACAATATCTTAGTTTTTATAACATTTAATATTAACCAATGAAAAATTTAAGGTAGTATATAAAGATACTTAAAATCGAATATTTATAACTCATGAACTATTTAAAATTAATACTTATCTCATTAACACTTCTCCTCACTGCATGTGGTGACGAAGGAAATGGAGACATTAAGACATCTGAAAGCCCTGAAGTTGTTGCTATTGCTTTTTTTGATGCGCTTTACAACGAAAAAAATGTAAAAAAAGCAGCTAAGGTTTGTAGCCCACAACTATCAAGAATAATCTTGCATTACAAATCGCCTAAAGCGGTTGCGAGACACTTATTTAATATGTCTTACGATAGTGTTGTGGCCTCGCCAGATGACAGTGGTGTGAAAGTTCGTGAACAGTTTAAAGATGCTGCAGTAATTACTGTTTATTTTGATGGTATTTATGATAATAACCGTATGAAAGACGTTAAGCGCTTATCACTGATTCAGATAGACGGTGATTGGGTTATTGATAAAATATTAAAAGACCCTTTCTAACCTATAAAATTGCTTTACCTAGAAAATTTGACCTATCCGACAACAGGATAGGTCAAAAATATATTACAAACCTAACACGGCACCTTCTCTTCGAGGATCAGCCCCGCCCGTTAGGCCAGCATCTGTCACTTCAATAGCATGTATACCACTATTTAAATCTCTAATAATAACTTTATGGCCCTTTGCTTCTAAAGCTGGTTTTAATAGAACAATATTAGTACCTTTTTCTAGCGTGGTTACATGATTACGGTTAGTCACTTTCGGTAAGTTTATCGCTGATTGTGGATCTAACTGACCATCAAGCACACCAAGAATAGTTTGTGCAACATAGTTAATTATACGACTACCGCCCGGAGAGCCGACAACAAGCTTTAATGAGTTATCAGCATTAAAGACCATAGTTGGTGCCATGGAACTTCTTGGTCGCTTTAAAGGTTCTAGACGATTAGCGACAAACTTCCCATTAACCTTTGGCGATAATGAAAAATCAGTTAATTGATTATTCAAAATAAACCCTTCCACCATAACAGCTGAACCAAAGGCCATTTCAACACTGGTGGTCATTGATATCGCATTTCCTTGTTTATCAACAATAGAAATATGACTTGTTGACGGTAACTCCAAAGCAAGATCATCTGCTTGAGCTAAGGCGCCCTTTGGATGACCGGCTTTAGCTTTGCCCATATCTGCGTTAATATTAATGAGTTTAGATCGTTCTGCCAGATATTCACGAGATATTAGACCGTCCACTGGCACACTTACAAAATCATCATCAGCAATGTACCTATTACGATCAGCAAACGTTAACCGAGAACTTTGGGTAAATAAGTGTGCTGTTTCTAGACTCGACACACCTTTTCCAGCCAAATTGTAAGGTTCAAGTTGACCAAGAAGTTGAATTACAGCTACACCACCAGAACTTGGTGGAGCCATACCACACACATTATAATCTCGATATCCTCCACAAACGGCAGGTCGTTGTTTCGGCTTATAATTTGCTAAATCTTGCAGTGTAAGTTTTCCTGACGCTATACTAGAATTCTGGACTGCATCAATAATTTTGTGAGCTATCCAACCTTCATAAAAGGGTTTCAGCCCCTCTTTTGCGATACTTCTATATACTGCAGCAAGTTTTTTATTTTTTAAACGATCACCCGCTTTAATAGCAATGTTATTAGGAAAAAAATATTTTTTAATTTCAGGTAGCTGACTAATCCCTGGATTAAATTGCATTCCAACTAGTTTTTCAAGCCGTGGAGAAACAATAAACCCATGTTCTGCCAAAGCTATAGCATCAATAAATAATTCTGACCACGCAAGCTTTCCGTATTGTTCATGTGCTTTTTTAAGTGCTGATAAAACACCAGGTACACCAACAGAACGGCCACCTACTACGGCTTTAATCCAAGAAACAGCTTTGCCATTTTCATCAAGGAATAATTCAGATGTTGCCGCTTTAGGCGCAGTTTCACGGCCATCAAAAGTAGTAAGAAATTTTTCATTTTGATCCCAGTGCAAGATAAATGCACCTCCCCCTATGCCCGAAGACTGAGGTTCAACCAAGGTAAGAACAAGTTGCACGGCAATGGCTGCATCAATTGCACTGCCCCCTTTTTTTAATATATTGAAACCGGCTTCACTGGCGTAAGGATTAGCCGCTGCGATCATAAATTCTTTAGCTGTAACGGCTTGTTTTTGAGTTACACCCGTAGCAGCTTCAGGTTCACGATCTTCTTGTTTTTTTATGACCTCTGCTTGACTAGAAAATGTAAGTGCAAGCGATAGCGTGATCATACTTATACGCTGAGAGAGTTGGAATCGAGACATATTTTCCCTTAATAAATACCCGAACTAATCGGGGTTAAACGATAACTGAAAATGGTTAAAAGCTACAAAAGACGCTAATAATGGCTGATATCTATTTGTTCCCCTTTGCTGAGACTCTAATACACTCAGCGCGTAACAACAGGCTTCTAAAGATGACAGCGCATTTTTTTTTGTCGTTTTTCTAATTTTATATTGACCCACAATATCATTTGCTAAGGTAAAATGTGGAAGTTGTTGCAGCCAAAGATTACTCATAAACATTTTGTACGATTTTTTCCAAGTACCATCTAAAATAAACAAACACTTAGGTGGAGTAATTTCCTTGTTATCTTCGCTTAGAACTATTGCACCATCACTTGGATACAACATCGCACATTGCTGATCATATTTTTCGAGTAATAATTGTACTTCACTATTATCACTAAAGTTTTCACCTACAATAACTTGGCTACTTGTTAAAGATTGATGTAATAGAGTCACGCTGCCCTTGCTTTGCTTAACTTCCAATGGGTGCTGTAAAACCACGACATGAATATCATTATCTACGACAGAGACTAAATGGCATATACAGGATTTTTCAGGACGTTCACACTTGAAGCAATATGCTCGGGTCATCAATTTTAACTTAACAATATAATTATGAGATAAATAGTTTACGCTGTTCGTTATTAAACGTTAAGAATATTTTCAATATAAAAAACGACTGAAATACAGTAAAGTACATTTTTACTCTTTGTTTATAAGCACATTTCATGAAATTTTCTCTTGCTTCATTACCGACAACACCTCAACAAATATCGGTTCCTTTACTTGTTTTATTTATTTCACTGATTTCATTTTTATTTGACAGCAGTTTAAGCGAACTTTTAGTTTATCAGCGTAGTTTAGTAACCCAGGGCGAAATTTGGCGTGTATTTAGTGGACACTTCTTTCATACCAATGGTTTTCATTTTCTTTTAAATGCAGCAGCCGTTGTTATGTTATGGGCTTTACATGGCCATTTTTATACCATTAAAAGTTATCTCATTGTATTTATGGTTAGCGCAATAATTTGCTCTATAGGCATACATTGGTTTTCACTAGACATTGAACAATACGTAGGCCTATCAGGTGTTTTACATGGGATTTTTATATGGGGAGCTATTGAAGATATCAAAGCAAAAGAACGAACTGGATATTTATTGCTACTAGGTGTGATATTAAAAATAGCACACGAGCAGTACTATGGGGCAAGCGAAGACGTTTCTGACTTAATAGGCGCAAATGTTGCTATAAATGCCCATTTATGGGGAGCTATTGGTGGAGTAATCGCTGTGATTCTTTTAATAATAATAAAATCACCTACCAATCAGAATACTTTAGAGAGTAAATAATAAAGGCGCCACTCTTACCAATAAAGAGTGGCGCCTATTTATTTTTTATCGATGAATATAATTACAAAGTATTTTCAAACAACTTAAAAATTCGACGATATTCATTTAACCAAGAGCTTGGCTGAACAAAACCATGTGGCTCTACTGGATAAATAGCCGTTTCAAAGTCTTGTTTCTCTAATTCAATTAAACGTTGAACTAAGCGCACCGTATCTTGGAAAAACACATTATCGTCAACCATTGGTGCATTTATCAACAAGGGCTTTTCTAAGCCTTCAGCAAAATAAATTGGCGAACTTCTCTCATATGCAATGGCATCATCTTTCGGAGTGTTCAAAATATTTGAAGTATATCCGTGATTATAATAAGCCCAATCAGACACTAACCGAAGTGCAGAACCCGACTCAAATAAATCAGGTTGAGTGAACATAGACATTAATGTTAAGAAGCCTCCATACGAACCGCCGTAAGTGCCTATACGTTTACGATCAACATTGGCATTTTCAACTAACCAGTTAACGCCATCACTCATGTCTTGTACTTCAGGCTTACCCATATGACGATAAATGGCTGTACGCCAATCACGTCCGTAACCTGCTGATGCGCGATAGTCCATATCAATAACTACATATCCTTGTTGAACAAGCATACTGTGGAACATGTGCTCTCGAAAATATCCTGACCAGCCCAAGTGTGAGTTTTGTAGATATCCTGCGCCATGGCTAAACATCACAGCACGATTTTTTTCATTGGTTTTATCAAAGTTTTCGGGTAGATAGACTCGAGAATAAACAGGTTCATCTTGATATGAAGAAGGCACGGCAACCACACTTGGCGCAGTCCATGGCATACTTAAAAACTGTTCAGATACGGTATGTGTTAAACGCACTGCGGTGGCATCATCACTCAATTGTTTTACATAAAGTTCTGGAGGCATAGCAACCGTTGAATGCTCAATTAAAAGCGTTGAATCATCTGGGCTCAATGAATAGTCATTCATACCGCCTAAATCAGTTAACGCACTAAATTCACCTGATTTAACATTTACTTGATAAATTTCATAAATACCAGGATGCTTTTTATTTGCTTTAAACACAAAGCGAGATTTGTCTTGGGTTAAACTGACATCGCTAATTTCAAACTGACCACGTGTAAGTTGTTTTGCTTTACCCTTTAAGCTTTTACTGTAGAGGTGCGAGTATCCCGTCTCTTCTGAAAGATAATAAAGCGTATGATCACCCTTTAACCACCCAAACTCATTAAAACTCCAGTTTATCCATGCATCATCATGTAAACGATGCTGTGACTCTAACTTGTTCTCCATTAAATTAACGGTGGTTAACCAACGGTCTTTGTTGTCCCAAGCCTCTAATAAAACGGCAACTTGCTTTCCGTTTTCATGCCATTTAATCGGAGAATTTGCTTGCATAACATGAATATTACGTTCAGATGTCGTTGACTCGTAGTCCTTACCTTCACGTTTATAATTTTCCGATTTTACACTGGCTAAAACATCTTCATCAGAACCAGGCAATACATCATAAGATAACGGGAATTTTTGGCCTGACTTCAGATCAAGTAAAAAAAGTTCATCATTATATTGGCGATTATCTGCAACACGATGACGAACATTTTTCGATTTTACGTGACCATCATCACCAATATAATTAGGCATAATATCACTATCAGCACGAGTAGATTTACTACTGCTGATACTCACAATGAGTTTGTCGCCATTTGGAGATAAACTAGCATGATTAATACGTTTACCTTTTCCTAAGTAAAAGTCACTTTTGGTCAATGTTGAGTTTTGCGCTTTAAGCTTTTCTTTTTGATCTTTTCTTAATTTATTATTTCTTTTCTGCAGAGCAACATAGGCAATTAAATCATTCTGCTCACTGGCAATATAACTCTCATCACTTTTCGCATCTTTTGGATCTGCTATTAACTGTAAGTTTGCTAATTCGATAATTTTATTGCTAGATAAATCATGTTCAAAAATCTTATTGTCTACACGATAAGCAACATTACCATTATTTAAAAACATCGCTGAATGTTCATAGGCAGAGGTATAGGTAAGTTGTAGAACATTCAAATTAGCGAGTTCTTTTACAAAAACGTTACCTTCGAAAGTATAAATCTCATGAGTATTGGCTTTATTTCTCTGTGCATAGGTGTCGCTAACAATATGCATTTCAGCTAGTTTAACTTTCTCTGCATCTTTACTTGAAGTGTCCTGACGGTATAAATCTTTTAATGGACTACCTTCACGCTTTTGTTGGTAGAATATAGTTTGATTATCATCACCCCAATACCAGCGTTGCGGTGAACGTCCCATCCAATCAGGGTCGGACATAATTTGCTCTAAACTGATCTGAATATCACCATTCGATAATAATGACTTTGTTGGCATGATTTTTTTAGCTGCTGCCAACTTTACTTCTTTGGAGACTGAAACATATTTACTCTTCGTATAATTGTCATTTGATACTGTTTCAGCTGATTGGTCAGCTGTCGTCGTTACACAGGCAACTAGAGACAAACTTATTGCAGCCGTTAATATTTTTATTTTCATAGGTAAGAGACTTATTTTGATGGTGAATTTTGATAGTAGAGATCATGTAACTAGTTATACTTAACCCACTAAATTTATACAATCAAATAGTAAATTTAACTGGTTGTAATGTGTAATATTATGCGACCAACTGCCATGAAATTACGTCATAATGAGACTACACTTCGTAATAAACCCTATTAGTCGATTAAGCCTACACTTAAAGTGAGAATTTGCTATAATCGCGCGCCTTGTCTAATACATCAAATTTATGGTTTGTGTATTGATCAAGGACAATAAAATTTTATTAACAGAATCTTAGGCTAATTATGATCACACAAGTAAAAACATCATTGTTCGAATACCCAAAATATTGGGCTGAGTGCTACGGAACAGCGCCGTTTTTACCTATGTCTCGCAGTGAGATGGATGTGCTAGGTTGGGATTCTTGCGATATTATTTTAGTTACCGGCGATGCGTATGTTGATCACCCTAGTTTTGGTATGGCAATTATTGGCAGAATGTTGGAATCTCAAGGATTTCGTGTTGGTATTATTGCACAACCTGCATGGGATACAAAAGATGCGTTTATGGCGCTAGGTGAGCCTAACCTATTTTTTGGTGTTACTGCCGGAAATATGGATTCAATGATCAACCGTTATACCGCTGAACGCAGAATGCGTCATGATGATGCTTACACTCCTAATGATGAAGGTGGTAAACGTCCTGATAGAGCAGTAACAGCTTATACTCAACGCTGTAAACAAGCTTACAAAGGTGTACCAGTAATTATTGGCGGTATAGAAGCAAGTTTACGACGTATTGCCCATTATGATTACTGGACCGACAAAGTTCGTCAATCAGTGCTTTTCGACTCAAAAGCCGATCTTCTCGTCTATGGAAATGCTGAAAGACCATTAATTGAAATAGCCCATCGTATCGCAAACGGTGAGCAAGTTAAAAACATTACTGATGTACGCGGTAGCGCCTTTTTAGCAAACCAAGTATTACCTAACTGGAAAGGTATTGATTCGAGATCAATTGATAAACCAGGTAAAATAGATCCTATTATCAGCCCTTATCAAGAAATAACATCTACTGATTGCTCTGAAAATAGTGCAGAAGCCGATGCAACAGCCGTAAATAATGACACTGATATAACTAAAACACCGCAAGTCATTGAGCTTTCACCGCATAGAGCAGATCAACATAAGAATAAATCTTGGGCTGATAAGAAAAAGCCATGGGAAACCACTTATATTAATTTACCTACTTTTGAACAAGTACGTGATAACAAAGTGATGTATGCTCATGCTTCACGTATTTTTCATCAAGAAGTAAACCCTACTTCTGCTAAACCGATAGTACAGCGTCATGGCAGCAGACTAATTTGGTTAAACCCACCTGCAACGCCGTTAACTGAAAGTGAAATGGACGGTGTTTTCGGTTTACCTTATGCACGAGTACCACACCCAAGTTATGGTGATGCAAAAATTCCAGCATATGACATGATCAAAACTTCCGTGAATATTATGCGTGGTTGTTTTGGTGGTTGTACTTTTTGTTCGATTACAGAACATGAAGGCAGAATTATTCAAAGTCGTTCGCAAGAATCTATATTGAATGAAATTAAAGATATACAACTAAAAGTTCCGGGATTTACTGGTGTTATATCTGATCTAGGCGGTCCAACCGCAAATATGTATCAGCTTAATTGTAAAAGCGAAAAAGCAGAAGCTACGTGTCGTAAACCGTCATGCGTTTGGCCAACAATATGTGGCCATTTAGATACAGATCATACTCCAACTATTGAGCTTTACCGTGCAGCGAGAAAAATCCCTGGTATCAAGAAAGTATTAATTGCATCTGGTGTTCGTTACGATTTAGCTATTCAAGATCCTGAATATGTTAAAGAGTTAGCCACTCATCACGTAGGAGGTTATTTAAAAATAGCCCCTGAGCATACAGAAGAAGGTCCTTTAAATAGCATGATGAAGCCTGGTATGGGCAGCTATGATAAATTTAAAGAAATGTTTGATCATTACTCTAAGTTAGCAGGTAAAAAACAGTATTTGATACCTTATTTCATCTCTGCACATCCTGGAACAACAGATCGAGACATGGTGAATTTAGCACTCTGGTTAAAAAGTAATGACTTTAAACTTGACCAAGTACAGAACTTTTATCCGTCACCATTAGCCAATGCTACAACCTTGTACCATACCGAAATAGATTCATTGCGTAACGTCAATAAAAACAGTAAGACTGTTGCCGTACCTAAAGGTACTATCCAGCGTCGCTTACATAAAGCTATTTTACGTTATCATGATCCGGCTAATTGGCCGATGCTTCGTCAGGCTTTTACTAAAATGGGCTTAGGAAAAATACTAATTGGTTCTAAACCAGGTTGTCTTGTGCCAAACGAAACTCGCGGCGAGAAAGATCAACAGCATTATAAAAATAATGGTAAAGGGAAAAATAACGCTAAAGGCAATAAAACGACTTTTGGTAAGAAACCAGTAGCGGCGAAAACAGGTTATGGTAAAAAACCATCAACAAGTTCGCCTGCAGAGAAAGGTAAACAAGGTTTGACACGTTTCTCTGAAAACCAGTTTGATGATAGAAAACCTAAAAAACCTTTCGGTAGAAAGAAAAAGTAATTGTTTTTTGATATGACCAACCAGGTTACTTAATAATAATCTGGTTGTTACTTTGGAACACTTACCTAGGGATCATTTGGCCATTTGAGCGCATGAATATAACACTATTTTTCTAGTTAAATCATTAATTATACCAACAATTATTTCTGCTGACACATCAGCCCATTGTTATTAACCATATCAGCTTGCACGTATCCTGGATGTTAAATCCCTACAGATATATCCTGATCAGCTCCCTCTTACTTAACGACTTAACATCAACCTTAAGTGCAAATAAAGACATTCGATATCCATAATGTCGCTCAAATCAGTGCCACTTTCGTATTTTTAATACCTTGAACATTCTTTCATCAATATGAGGGATACTATGAACTGAAGCTCTTATAGTTCCTTAAAGCTATTTCTATATAAAGAGAATACTATATTCCCCTGCTCTCCAAATATTTTTATCATTACTGAACCAATACCACGATTAAAACCAGTAATTAAAACATTAAGATTTAACAGAAATTTAATTTTTCATAAAATGTTTAATGATACTGCATTGCGGCTTATCAAAAGTATATTCAGTTTAAGAAATCAAATAGAAAAACAAGCCAATATGTTTACACTTAAATTATATTTTACGCAGACAGCAAAAAGCCCGACTCTTTCGAATCGGGCTTTTCTAATTAGAAGCCTAGCAATGTCCTACTCTCACATGGGAACTCCCACACTAC
>ENA-OSET01003029-OSET01003029.1-sediment-metagenome-genome-assembly--contig:-NODE-3029-length-15686-cov-3.066949_pt1 | contig 15686 bp, 13 predicted proteins | sample MGYA00237882_ERZ534229 | MGnify/ENA primary metagenome ERZ534229 (study PRJEB26408, sample SAMN06266212) | sediment metagenome | isolation source: Hudson Canyon methane seep mesocosm | place... | reverse complement strand
ATCACTATCGCTGATCGTTTTCTGTCTCTTTTGTTGTATGTCCTTTTCAGGGTTTCTGATTAATGGGTATCAGGGGGCAGCCCTTAATTCAATGAGCTGCTCATCGACCTGATGCACGGTGAGTGGAAGAACAGATTCCAATGCGCTCAACATCTCCTGGGTGCTCTCGGTTGGAAACACGGCCGTGATCGGCTGCCGTTTCAGCAATTCATCCACGATGACAAGTTCAGCCTCGTGATATCGACTGAGGTCTTCCAGGACCTCATCCAGGGGCTGAGCAACATAAATCCTTAGATCCTGCATCCAGGCACTGGCATCTTCAGCTTCTATCTTGCTGAGCTGCCCAAGCCCTCGAGTCTCACTGACGTTTACAGTCTGGCCGGCCGTCAGGTTTTTCACTGAATTCATGCGGCCTGGCACATCGATACTGGCCACTTCAACTTTGCCTTCCTGAACGGCGACCGTTACACCAAACCGGTTGCTGTTGACGTTAAACGCGGTTCCGAGAACTGTCACTTGGGTATAAGGACTTTTAACAATGAAGGGTTTACGGGGGTTGTGGAATACATCGAAGAACGCCTCGCCTCTGAGTAGGGAGACCTTGCGAGAATTCTCGGTGTAGTGAACCTCAATGGCTGTCTGAGGCCCCAAAGACACAATAGACCCATCCCTTAGCTCAAGCTGTTTTTTCTCACCTGTTTGAGTGAGATAGGTATCGGCGACCGGCACTTCTACCTGTTGCGAGTTAATAACAAAGACCAACAGTAAAATTGAAGCCAGCGCTGCCCCCCATTGTGGTAGCGCGTGTAGATCGGCCAGCCAATGCCCAAACCCCTGAAAGAAGGAGTGTTTTTTCTGAGCTAGGGGCTCCAGCTGTTTCAACGCTTCCAGACTTGCAGCGCTGCTCCAGATGGCCTGGGCCTGCTTGTAAGCCGCGCGATGGCCGCTATCCAGGGCGAGCCACTGTTCAAAACGTTTGCGATCTTCCGGACCCGCCTCGCCGGAGTCCAGGAATGCAATCCATTCCCGAGCTCTCTGATTGGCATCCTCTCTTAATTCTGCGGCGTAGTTCTCGCCCTGAGTGTCCATCAATTATTGCTCCTTAAATCTTTTTGCCAGGTGTTCCTGGCAGGTGCCAAGTGCTCGCAGGACGTGTTTTTTTGCGCCGTCGGCGGAAATACCCATATCCTCCGCAATCTCGGCGTAAGTCATTTGATAGACTCTGCTAAGCACAAAAGCTCTTCGCCTCTTGGCTGGCAGAGTCTCGATAATCTGTTGTAAGGCCTGCAATTGCTCCCCATTTAATACTTCGGTGAGTGGAGACCCGCTGGCCGTGGGTTCCTCTTTCATCGCTTCCTGCCGGGCGTGTTCGTTTCTGACCTTGTCTCGTCGCAGGCCATCGACCGTCAGGTTTCGCACCAACTGATAGAGGTAGGCCCGGGGTTTCTCAATGCGCTCAGGTTCCGCCACCAGCATGAATCGCTCAAACGCTTGTTGGGTGATATCGCTGGCATCCTGTTTCTGCTTCAGCCATTTGCTCTGCAAGTAATGAACAAGCTCAGCCTGATACTTGGCATAGAGCTCCGTCCAAAGCTGTTTTTGCGATGTCTCATTTTTCACGATGCTGTACTGCCGGGGCAAAGCATTCACCGGTAAAGGCGCCTTGTCCTGTTGCAGTCGGGTGTCCTGTGTCAGTGTGGTTAACGCCATTCTCACCGCCATTCTATCGTATAACGCCGTATTTGCGTTTTTATAGGAATTGTTATGGTCCAGAGAAGACGGATGAGTGCCTGGAAAGGGGACAACTTATTTCGAGAAACTGCGCAATTGACTTAAGTGTTTTCGCAGACCTAACACTTACAAGTAGAGGGTTTCAATAAATTGCATAAAAATCAAAGGGTTAAGGTGGGTCTAGAGCTGCTCTTGCCCACCTGAGACATATTACCTGAATTGGGTTGTCACTTCCCCGTTCTGATACAGGCTCTTTGTATTTGCCTGCGTGAGCAGCTGACGAGCTTGCTGCTCGATGAAAACCGTTGTCGCATCCGACAGGGCATTGCCGATACTAAATCGCTTAACGCCCAGTGAGTGAAGCTGCCCGACATCGGTCAATTGCGGCAGTGACATCACATTCAGCGGCGCCTTTATCAGAGTTGCCAGCTCTTCAATCTCGCTGTCTTGGCTCAGACCGGGCACAAAGATACCACTAGCTCCGCAGCCAACATAAGCCGTTGCTCTCACACGGGTTTCTGCCAGAGGGCTCTCGCATTGGAGGTAGGTGTCGGTGCGAGCATTGATAAAAAAATCAGCATGACCTTCCGTATTCAACCGCTCCCTGATGTCTTTAATGAGCGCAGACTGTTCTTCTACCGGTTTCAGACCTGAACCCTGTTTATATGAATCTTCAATATTAATGCCCGCAGCACCGAGTTCCGCAAGCTTCAACACTCTCTCAGCAACCTGTTCATTATTACCCCCATAGCCCGACTCAATGTCCACACTGACAGGTACATTCACCGCAGCAATAATCTTCGAGGCCTGCTGGAACAGTTCTTCAAACTCAACGCCTTCCCCATCGTTGTAACCCAGCGCATTGGCCATACCCCAACTGGTTGTAGCAATCGCCTTAAATCCAGCTTGTTGCAAAACCATCGCAGAAAGCACATCCCAGGCATTGGGAAGAAAGAGAATTTCGTCCTGTTCGTGAAGTGTCTTAAACGTAAGTGCATTATTCATAATTGTTTTCTCAATTTAAAAATTCTGTTTTAGCCTGCCGGCTATGAATAATGTCATTGATATCCAATTGCAGACTTTCTCTAGTCGCATCCAGCTCAATACCTTCGTGCTGCAAGAGCCAGAGTTTACGTTCGATCCCCCCGGCATAACCCGTCAAAGAACCATTGCTGCCAATAACACGATGGCAGGGCACAATAATGCTAATCGGATTCCTGCCATTAGCCCCTCCCACTGCCTGCGACCCTTTGGGTTTATTAACCCTCCTGGCAATATCCAAATAGGTATGCACCTCCCCAAACGGAATCTCCGACAAACAGGCCCACACCATTTTTTGAAACGCGGTTCCCTTGGGATCCAGAGGAACGTCAAACGTCGTACGTTCACCTGCAAAGTATTCGAGCAACTGCTTCTTGCAGCGATCAGTAATGTTGTTGGTCTGCACAGCCTGTTTCTTCTCGCCAGAAAAAATTGCCTGACAGATACCAACATCGGAGGCTTTAAATTCGAATACACCAAGGGGAGTATCAATATAATCTGTAAACATCGTCTGGTTTCCTGGTTGGCCATCCGTTTAAGGAGCGCTTGTTATTCAAGCTTCTCGTTAAGATGGACAGATTATAACCTGCTGAGGATAACGAATTAGCCATATTCGGAACTAAACGTAAAAGTTTCAAATGAGGTGTGTGCAGACTTGAGTCCTTAAATCCCTCCGGTCGCTCCAATCTAGCAATCTAATAACTCACCCACATCAACAATAATTCCAGCAAATATTTCCCACCCACCCAAAGTGAGTTAAGGTCTAGATCTAGATCAAACACCACCACGGAGTCCCCATGTCTACTTCAAACGAAATTGATTACGGCCCCATAGCCGGTCTAATTGGCACCTGGAAAGGAGAAAAAGGGCTAGACATAGCACCAGGCCCCAAAGAAGAGGAAATAAGCCCCTATTACGAAACACTCACATTCCAAGCCGCAGGCGACGTAGAAAATGCAGAAGAGCAAGTGCTAACGGTACTTCGATATCACCACAGCGTCTATCGGCAATCAAACAACAAACAGTTCCACGATCAAGTCGGTTATATCACCTGGGATGCCAACAGCCAAATAGTCACAAACACCTTTGTCATCCCCCGAGGGGTCGCCGTAGTGGCTGGAGGGAAAGTCATATCAAGCGATGATGAAGCTGGAGAAATAGTCATCAGCGTAAAAGCCGCCGAAGACGACCAGGACTGGACACTATCCCAGGCGCCCTTCATGAGAGACAAAGCAAAAACCCAGTCTTATTCCCAAACACTAACATTGAAAGGGGACACGCTAAGCTACGAGCAAACCATGATGCTGGATATCTATGGTCGCCCATTTGAACATGTCGACAGAGCAGCATTGCACAGGGTTTGAGGGCACAGGGTCTGAGGCTACAAAGTAGGGCGCCAAAACCTATGGCGCCCAGATTAAACCCAACAGCTCATGTCAGAACGCCATCTGCTTCCAAAGCATCTATCGCCTCTGCATCAAAGCCCCAATCTGCCAGAACCGCCCTGGTGTCCGCGCCTTCCGCCGAAGGGAGAGCCGGAGTATCGCATTGGGAACGACTAAACTTAGGCGCCGGTGCCGGCTGAAAGTGGCCATCGATATCAACGTAGGTACCCCTGGCCTTATTGTGGGGGTGCTCAACGGCTTCCTCATAGTCCAGAATACCTGCGACACAGGCATCGCTGCCCTCAAAGAGCTCGACCCATTGATCGCGGGTTTTTGACTTAAACGTCTCCACAAACGTCGACTTGATCTCGCCCCATCGTTCCGGGTTGTTCTGATCCTGAATAAAGTCTTCCGGCATGCCGGCTATTTTAATCAGTTCTGCAAAGAACTGAGGTTCAATTGCCCCAACGGAAATATGTTTGCCATCAGCCGTTTCATAGGCGCCATAGTAGGGCACGCCACCGTCAAGTAAATTGCTTTCGCGCGAGGTATTCCAGGCTCCGAGCCTGTTCATGGTGTAGAACATACTCATTAAATGCGCAGAGCCATCGGTAATGGCGGCGTCAATCACCTGTCCTTTGCCTGACTTCTGAACTTCCAGCAATGCGGCCAGAATACCCACCACCAGAAACATGCTGCCGCCGGCATAATCACCTACCAGGTTGAGAGGAGGCACAACTTGGTCTTTGGTGCCAATGGCCGCGGCGGCGCCCGTTAGGGAAATATAGTTAAAATCATGACCGGCAGAATGAGCGAGTGGTCCGCTCTGGCCCCAGCCTGTCATGCGGCCATACACAATTTTTGCATTACGTTTTAGGCAGACATCAGGACCAAAGCCAAGGCGTTCAGCCACGCCCGGGCGGTTGCCCTCAAAAATGACGTCTGCACTTTCTACCAGTTTGAGTAAGGTTTCCAGCCCCTGCGCACTTTTCAAGTCCAGCGCAATGCTTTTTTTGCCCCGAGATTTAACGTCCATTGCAGACGGGGGAGCAATGGAATTGGGTTTCGATGCTCGCTCGACCACGATCACTTCTGCACCCAGATCGGCCATCACCAGGCCCGCGTAGGGGCCGGGTCCAATGCCTTTTATCTCAATAATTTTTACACCTGCTAGAGGTCCCATGGCTTTACCTTGTGTATTAATCCAGATTGCTGGTGTAAGTGTCTGAGAAAATATCCCGGCTAATGATGAGCTTCATGATTTCAGAACTGCCCGCCAGAATGCGATTGACACGTGCTCCGCAGAACATATTACAAATCGGATACTCCGTCATATAACCCGCACCACCGTGTAGTTGCACGCCCAGGTCCAGCATCTTCCATTCGATCTCGGTGGTTTGCAGTTTGGCCTTGGCGGCTTTGTTAGCATCAAGTTTACCTTCATTGTGCAAGGCAACCAGGTGGTCGACAAAGACCTCCAATACTTCAATCTCCGCATCCATCTCGGCCATCTTGAATTGAGTATTCTGCTTGGTCGACAGCGGTTTACCAAATACCTTGCGCTCTTGTACAAACGTGCGGGTCAGGTTAAATGCATGTCGAGCATTGGCTATTGAACCCACGGCCGCGATCAAACGTTCCTCGGCCAAGCCTTGCATCAGGTAAAAGAATCCGTGACCCACTTCTCCCAGAATATTCTCTTTGGGGACTTTGACGTTAGAGAAAAACAGTTCGGCGGTGTCCTGAGCTTTCATGCCCATTTTATCGAGATTTCGGCCACGCTCAAAACCTTCCATTCCCCGTTCAACCACACAAAGGGTCATAGAGTGGGGGTTGTTTTCCGGGTCTGATTTTCCCGCAACAATCACGTAATCCGCATTAATGCCATTGGAGATGTAAGTTTTTGACCCATTTAAAACATAGTGCCCATCTTCCTCCTTGAGGGTGGTGCGCATACCCGCCAAATCACTGCCGGCATCGGGTTCGGTCATGGCAATTGCCAGAATTTTTTCACCTTTCACACAGGAGGGAAGGAAACGTTGCCTCTGCTCTTCATTGCCGAAGTGCTGTATGTAGGAACCCACCAGGCGGCTGTGCAAAGTATTGAACCATTCTCCACAACCTTGTCTGGCTGTTTCTTCAATAATAATCTGCTCAAAGCGAAAGTCACTATCGCCCATGCCGCCGTATTGTTCGTCTGGCCAGATCATCAGAAAACCCTGTTCACCGGCTTTTTCGAAAATCACCCGATCGACAATTCCCTGCTCTCGAAAGCGGTCCATGTGAGGGGCTACTTCAGACTCAAGGAACTTGCGATAGGCATCGCGAAGCATGTTTTGTTCTTCGGTAAAGTTACGCATTTCTGTTTTCCAATAAAGAGCGGACCGCCGGGGATGCCGGCAGTCCGAGAGCGTCAGGGTTTACTGAAATGTTTCGCCAGCGGCAATTTTTTCAGCAACTATCGCGGGGCAGGTGAAACGCTCACCGAAGCTTTCTGCAAGCTCGGTGCAACGTGCCTGGAAATTTTCTAGGCCATAGGTGTTCACAAACTGTATAAAGCCACCTGTCCACAGTGGGGCGCCGATGCCCATAATGGAACCGATGTTGCCATCAGTGACACTGCGCAACACATTGGTCTCAAGACATTTCAGGCTTTCAATCACTTGCCTGAATAACAGGCGGTCTTTGATGTCCTGATCATCGATCGCGACCTCTTTGTTGTAGAACTTTTCCATCACACCGGGCCACAGGGTCTTGTTGCCATCGCTGTATTCAAAGTAACCCCCATTGTGATGGCGACCCCCTCGACCATTCTGAACCGTTAAGAACTCAATGACTTCACGCAGCGCTTTTTGTTCGCCCCATTTTTCAGCGACTCCCATGGCTGACCAGGTCTCAAAGGCCTTGCGGCTTAATTCCTGACTCACTTCGTCATGCACGGTCAGTGGGCCTACAGGCATGCCAATGGCTTTGCCCAGGTTATCAACTTTGATGGGGTGCGCACCCTCAACAACCATGCGGGCGCCTTCATCGAAATAGGTGCCAAAGGTTCGGGAGGTAAAGAATCCTAGCGAGTCGTTTACGACGATGGGGGTCTTCTTAATCTGGCGGGCATAGTCAAAGGCTTTTGCCAGTGCAATATCACCAGTTTTATCGCCGCAAATAATTTCTACCAGTGGCATCTTGTCCACCGGAGAGAAGAAGTGCACACCGATAAAATTTTCTGGTTTGCTAGAAACCTCAGCGAGTTGAGTGATTGGCAAGGTGGATGTGTTGGAGCCCCAAATGCCTCCTTCACACAAATATTGTTCTGTGGCGCTCGTGATTTGATTTTTCAGTTCGATATTTTCAAAAACGGCTTCAATGATCAGATCACAGCCCTGTAAATCTTCGTTGTTGGCGGTGGGTTTGATCAGTGCCAACACTTGTTCTTTTTTCTCTTCTGTCATGCGGCCACGGCTGATGGCCTTGTCTAGTAGCTGTGCCGAATAGGCCTTGCCTTTTTCAGCGGCCTCAACACTAATATCTTTCAGGATAACCTCAATTCCCGCCTTTGCTGAAACATAGGCAATACCCTGGCCCATCATGCCTGCACCGAGCACACCTACTTTTTTTGTAGTCTGGGCAGGGACATCTTTAGGTCTGGACGCACCGCCATTGAGTTTGTTCATCTGGAAGAAGAACGTTGTGATCAGGTTCTTGGCCTCAGGTGTGCCGACCAGATAGGTAAGGCCTCGAGATTCAATAACAAGCGCCGCATCAAAATCCAGTCGCGCAGCTTCCGTTGCACAGTTCAGAATTTGCTCTGGCGCTGGCAATAAACCTCGGGTCTTTTGTGCAAGCATAGCGGGGGCGCCCATGAGCACCTGGGCAAGTTTGGGTGAGTTGGCATTGCCACCTGGAATGCGAAAGCCCTTTTTGTCCCAGGGTTGAATCGCTGCGTCTTCGTTCCCTTTTTGCTCCAGAATGTAGGCCTTGGCCCGAGGCAGTAGCTCTTCCAGAGTCTCAACCGTCTCATCGATCATACCCGCTTTCAGGGCTTTCTCTGGAGTCACTTTTTTGCCTTCCATCAGGTAGGGAAGGGCAGCTTGCAGGCCCAGCAAATTAACCGTGCGCACGACACCGCCTCCGCCTGGCAACAGCCCCAGGGTGACCTCTGGCATGCCGACCTGCACTGATTTGTGGTTATAAGCCAGTCGATAGTTACACGCCAGGCACAGTTCATAACCACCACCGAGTGCCGCGCCATTGATTGCAGACACCACGGGTACAGGCAACTTTTCCAGGGTGCGGAAATAAGATTTAATGGTGGTGAGCAAAGACATGAATTCTGCTTCCTGACCCTTCTCAAAGGCCAGTAGTTCATTCAGATCGCCACCGGCAAAAAAGACTTTTTTTGCGGAGGCAAAAATCACCCCGCTCAAACCTTCTTCCGCCTCCAGTTTGGCAACCGTTTCGCCCATGGCCACGCGGAACTCCTGGTTCATCGCGTTAACCGGACCTGTTTGATCCATGGTTACCGTTACAATGCCATCGGCGTCTTTTTCGTACTTGAATACACTCATGATTCTATTCCTAAATTCTGTCAGCTAATTCGATCTGTTTGGCTTGTTTGAGTCTTTACACGCGCTCAATGATGGTGGAAATACCCATGCCACCCCCGACACACAGAGACAGCATCCCGCGCTTCAAACCGCGGCGTTCCAGCTCATCCAACATAACACTCACCAAGGTGCCGCCAGTTGCCCCCAGCGGGTGCCCCATAGCAATCGAACCGCCATTGACATTGGTCACATCGTGGCTGATTTCCAGCTCCTTCATGTAACGCATCGCCACAGATGCAAAAGCCTCATTGATTTCCCAAAGATCGATATCAGACGCCTTTAGGCCCGCCTTCTCCAACGCTTTTTTGGCCGCAGGAGCGGGGCCCGTCAGCATAATAATCGGGCAAGTAGACAAAACCGCGGTAGCAACAATCCGACCTCGCGGCGTCAAACCCAAATCTTTACCGGCTTTTTCACTACCGACCAGAACCGCCGAGGCACCATCAACAATTCCCGAAGAGTTGCCCGGCGTGTGAACGTGAGTGACCTTCTCCAGCGTGTTGTATTTCTTCAGAATAATATCGTCAAAACCAAAACTGCCTATCGCCTCAAAAGACGCCTTAAGTTTACCCAGCCCCTCCATCGAACTGTTCGGCTTAATAAAATCATCCTTCTCAAGAATTGTCAGACCGTTTCTATCCAAAACCGGCATCACAGACCGATCGAAATAACCACTATCGCGAGCGTGACTAGCACGCATCTGAGACGCCAATGCATACGCATCAACATCCTCCCGACTATATCCATCCAGATTGGCAATTACATCCGCACCAATGCCTTGTGGCACAAACCCAGTTTTCAATTGAAACTCCGGATCGCCCGCCATAGCCCCGCCATTAGACCCCATTGGCACACGAGACATCGACTCAACCCCACCGGCCACCACCAGATCCTCCCAGCCAGACGCAATTTTTTGTGCCGCAATATTGACCGCTTCCAGCCCAGAGGCGCAAAAACGATCCAACTGAACCGCCGCGACCGACTCGTCCCAGTCCGCGTTTTGCACAATCATCTTCGCCACATCCGAACCCTGTTCACCCACAGGGCTAACACAACCCATCACCACATCATCCACATAAGACGTATCCAAATCGTGACGTGCCTGCAGCCCTTTCAGCAGCCCCGCCCCCAAATCAATAGGTTTAACTTGATAAAGGCTACCGTCTTTCTTGCCCTTACTGCGGGGAGTGCGCACGGCGTCGTAGATATAAGCGTGATGGGTCATTATGTGCCTCGTAAATAAGCGTGACTCAATAGTCATTGATCACAAACAAATGAAAAGTAAGCACTTATTCTGCGCCGAAACTCACTCACTGGCTATGACATTGGCAATCAAAAGAATAGGCATAATCTGACACTACGTAATGACGACGTGTGCCACACTTGGATTGATGGGCAGAGGGGGTTATTTCTGTCTCATCTTGTATGCCTCCGAAATTTGGTTTGCTCTAGAATTGAAGGTCAGGAGGGGCTATTGCTGTGTGGAACCGTATGCCGCAGGAGCGGCATTCGAGCGGCCATGGACGGCGAACAGCGGGTTCCACACAGCAATAGCCCCTCCTGGCCGCCACGATCCCAGCCATTCCATAGCCACAGAACCCAACTCAAACCTAGCCTACAAACCTCTAAAAATTTATTAATGTGAAAAACCAAAACCCTGTTAGTATTCCGCTCCAGATCATCAAAAGTTTCCCACTAACAGTCCAAACAAATAAATTGCACCAAGCGAACTAGAGGTTACCCATGACAGACTTGCTTACCGTAGATATAAAAGATCACGTAGCCGACGTGCGCCTGAATCGCGCCGAAAAAATGAATGCGCTAAGCCTACCCATGTTTGAAGCGATAACCAAGACAGGTCAAGAACTCGCCCAAAACAAAGATATCCGCGCCATCGTTTTGTCTGGAGAAGGGCGCGGATTTTGCGCAGGTTTAGACACAGAAAATTTCACCGACCCCGACTTCAACGCCGACCCGTTTGGCCCCGGCCGAGGTGGGTTTTACCCCAACTTTTTTCAACTGCCAGGTTACGTCTGGAAAAAAATGCCAGTCCCCGTGATCTGTGCGCTCCACGGCGTAGCCTACGGCGGTGGCTTCCAAATTGCACTGGGCGCAGACATTCGAATTGCTCACCCCAATACCAAAATGTCGATAATGGAAATCAAGTGGGGACTCATTCCCGACATGTCCACGTCCCAAACACTGCGTGACCTGGTGCGAGTTGATGTCGCCAAAGAACTGACATTTTCCGGTCGAGTGGTCGAATCGGACGAGGCCTTGAAGTTAGGCCTGGTCACCTCCATTGATGAAAACCCTCGGGAAACCGCGCTGGAAATGGCCCGCGCAATCGCTAAACGTAACCCCAATGCGATCACCTATGCCAAATATTTATTTGATAGTACCTGGCACGGAGATGAATTTGAGGGCCTGAAGGCGGAAGAGCGATTACAGGCGAAGGTGATTAAAACCCCGAACCAGATCGAAGCCGTCATGTCCGAACTGGAAGGTCGCGCGGCAGACTATGCGCAAAGAGATGTTACCACCTTTGACGATGTGACTTTGGATTGATAGCTAAAGGGTAATATTGCTTTGAAGTTTTAACTAAGATTCTGTGAAAAAACTGCGTTGTTTTGAGAAGTAAACAACGCAGTTTCTACATCAACCTTTATTAGATTTCAGCTTGTCCACTGCCAATGCCAGCTCTCGCTGACGGACCAACTCGCCAAAATCTTGATTGAGCCATCGTACCAGAGACAAAGACAGCAAACCCATCACCGGGATCAGCGGCACCGAACTCAGAACAGTAATCGAAAGCACGGTATCCAAGGCGCCTGCGTTGAGCACCCCCGCGCCGATCGCGGCCAGTAAAAAAGCCCAGGCCATGCGGTTCCAACGTTTGGGTTCCTGATCATTGCGCAGGTTTTTGGCACAGACACTCGCCAATACATAGGCGGAAGAATCAATAGTTGTCGCGTAAAAAATAAGCGACAAGAGAGTGAATATCGACAGGGTCAGTTTGCCATAGGGGAGATTTGCAATGACCAAAGCGTTCAAAAATGACATACCCTGAGTGCTTAATATGCCTTGAACATCCATGATATTGTGAGATTCCAGATACAAAGAGTATCCGCCCATTACCGCCAGAAATAACCAGGTGCCTAGGCAACCCCAACCGATAACACCCAGCACCAGTTGCCGAATGGTGCGGCCTCTTGAAATTCGACCAAAAAACAAACCCACCATACCGGTGTAGGCAATCCACCAGGCCCAGTAAAAACCGGTCCAGGTATCGGGAAAGCTGCCGTTGTCTATGGGGTCGGTCCAGGTCACCATACGGAAGAAGTTGTCTACCATCAAACCGAGGCTATTGACCGTGATATCCAAAATAAAAAGGGTTGGGCCCGCCAGCAAAACAAAGCTAATGGCGAGGATTCCGAGCACCACATTGGTATCCGCCAGTAATTTAATGCCCGACTTGAGGCCGCGATACACACTGGCGCCAAACAGAAGGGTCCACAGGGCCAGGACCGCGAGCTTGATGGGCAGGCTGTCCGGGATTCCAAACAAGGTTGCGATCATGGCTGACATCAAGGGCACGCCCAGGCCTAGCGCGGTCGTGACACCGCCCACGATGCCCAGCACGATAAATATATCGATGATGACTTTAAGCTGCGCACGCCCCCGTACCGGAAGGGCACCATCACACGCACTGCTGATACGCAGAATAGGATCTCGTTTGACATACAACATGTAGGCGATGGGCACGGCGGGCAAGGCGTAGATTGCCCAGCCCATCAAGCCCCAGTGCATGAGAGGGTACATGTGCGCCCATTCAAAAGATTCACTTGAGCCCACCGCGATGCCAAGGGGCGGGGTCTGAAGGTAATAGATGGGCTCTGCAAACCCCCAGGCGATCACGCTGGCGCCAATGGCCGCCGTGAACATCATGGCAACCCAGTGCAAGTCTGAAAACTCCGGTGGCTCGCCCGGCGCCCCCAGTTTAACGTGACCGTAGCGTCCAAAAGCCAGCCACAAACAAAATATCAGGGCAGACACTCCTGCCGTCAGATACATCCAGAGAAAGTGGGTCATGACGGCTTTGCGGGCTTCGTCAATCGCCTGTACAGCACTATCGGGGGAGAAAATGAGGGAAATGACGCTGATAAGTACGATGATCAAGGCTGGGCTAAAGATCGCCCAGTCAACTTCCGGTTCAGAGGTGTCGCTGGGAGTGGCCTTATTCATTTGATGCCTTATATTATTGTTAGTGAAATGAGTCTAACACAGGTCTGGAACAGTATCGAAAATGCAACTGAAGGGTGATTTTCAAACATAAAACCTTGTGTTCAAAAATCTCGCCGGTTATTTTGGTGCGGTGAATGAACTTAGAAACGCTTTTAAGGGGAAATGTGTGGCGAACTCACATCAACAGATTCGAGAAGATTTGGCAACTGCATTCAGGTGGGCTGCACGCCTGAATTACCATGAAGGCGTGGCCAATCATTTTTCTATTGCGGTCGACAGCGAAGGTCATCAATTTTTAATCAATCCCAACCAGCGTCACTTTTCACTGATCAAAGCCAGTGAACTGTTGTTGTTGGATGTCGATGATGAGAGTACCCTCGCGCAAGCCAATGCACCCGATGCTACTGCCTGGGGTTTACACGGTGCTGTGCATCGACACTGCCCGCATGCTCGTTGCGTATTACATGTTCACTCTAAGTACTCAACCATTTTGGCGTGTCTGGAAGATGCAAACTTGCCTGCAATTGACCAAACCTCTGCGCAGTTTTACAAACGTTGTGTGATTGACACTGATTTTGATGGAATGGCATTTGCCGACGAAGGCGAACGATGTGCCGCTATGTTGTCGGATCCCCGTAAAAAAATAATGATCATGGGTAATCACGGCCTGATGGTGTTGGGCGACAGTGTGGCCGACGCGTTTAATCGGCTGTATTATTTTGAACGAGCTGCAGAAACGTATATTTGTGCACTTCAAACGGGTAAACCACTGAAAGAGCTGTCCCCGGCCGTTGCCGAAAAGACCGCGCAACAGTGGGAAAGCTATGAGGGGGGCGGGGCCCCCCATTTTGCTGAGCTAAAACGTATTCTTGAACGAGATGAGCCTGACTATAAACGCTAAACGTCTTTCCTTGCAGGGCCTTAGAAGCTATAGGTCATAGAGGCTTGAATCACACGCCTGTCGTAACGATGAATATCATTGTTAGAATTTCTTTTGGTCTCTAAATAAGACACGTCGAGTCGGGTATCGGCGATCAATTGATCAAAGCGCAGCGCTATGGAACGCCTCAATTCTCTGTCGCTGCGTATTGAATCGTAATATTGCTCTGGGCCTGCATATTGATTGCGGGCATAGTTGCCCCGCAACAGCAGGGAGATGCCGGGCGATAACGGGGCGTGAACATCAAGGCTGAATCTGGTGGAGTCATAGGAGCGCCACCGATCAGATAGATCTGTTTTACTCTCTTCCAAAGCCAGTTCTACGTTAAACGCCCTGGGCAGAGTTATTCGGTATTTGATTGCACCGACATACCTCTGACCCTTTCGACCTGAATCCTGGTCTGTAAGGTAATCTCTATCGGTGATTGATGCGCTGAGGGTTAAATGTGAGGACGGGAAATGATAGCGATAGGAATTAATGAATCGATAGAAATTTGCCAGACTTTGCCCTTCAAGAACAATGTGCTCCACAAGGATATTAGCTCGAGAGCTCCATGCCTGCTGCGCAATCATCAGCAACCCGGTATGGGCGCTCACGATCGTCAAATCTGATCGATCGATGTCCTGGTAATTTTTTGTGTAGACGGATAGACCGCTTTGAACATAACGCGAAAAGGGGCGTGGGGCTTGGCTGTAGGATCTGTTTTTATTGTATACATGATTTAAGCGAAGATTTAAGCCGGAGAATGCGTCACCTTGTGATGTGGCTTCCTCGGGTAAGGTTCCCACGTCCAGGTTGACATCGTCCGGTGCTATGTTGGCGTTGCTGTCATGGCCCGCCAAGAGTGCCAGACTGGTCGTGAAAGAGTGGGAGTTTTTTTGTTTAGCTTGAAGCTGCTGATTGATTCCCTTTAAAAATATTTCAGCATTGTTCCTGACATTAATAGGCAAACTTGCCTCGTTTAATACTTGAGTAACGAGATTCCAGGCCTGTTGGGGTTTGTCTATTTGCTGATAGTTTACGGCAAGTTCTAATTTAATTCTGAGTTTGTTTGGTGATTGAGTCAGTGCTTTTTCCAGTATCGCTGTTGATGTTGTCAGGTTGCCGTTGTTACGTGCGTCAATGGCTTGATCAACCGGGTTTAATTCCACCTCTGTATTCACGGGTGCTGATATAGCCTGGAATGACAGCACGAATAGTAATAGCGTTCGGTTTAGGGTCTTGATGGCATTGTGTATTTTCATGGTTTTTTGTTTGTTATTGCGAATGATCAAACATGCCATTCCAGATCCGTTGTCCTGTAGAGAGACTCGTTGGATCGGAATGGCACCCTAGTTTTCGGACCTTAGCTTTCGGATCCATCGGCCCGTAAAACGTGTTTACTGGCCGTCGTTCGGATCGACCATAAAGCTATCCAATGCCTGTAGCTCTTCCTCACTGCGAAGCTCTTCAGTTGGGAAACCTTCGGGTTCTACCTCGGGCGCCACCATCGGGCTGTGGAGAGCAAGCAATTCCTCTGCACTGCGATCGTCGCTCTGCGGTAGGTCTTGAAGTAGGTCCCCCTGTGGCTCAACAATGTAGCTATCGAGCGCGATAGGCACTGCAATGCCGGGTTCTACAACGGGTTCCGGCAGAAAGTCATCGGTTTTAACCGTGGAGTCACCTGTATCAAGCTGACCACTGGTCACAAAAACGGTAGAGTCCAGCGAACCGTCATCAGTAGTTCCAACGACGGCCGTC
>ENA-OSET01003026-OSET01003026.1-sediment-metagenome-genome-assembly--contig:-NODE-3026-length-15691-cov-33.604329_pt1 | contig 15691 bp, 16 predicted proteins | sample MGYA00237882_ERZ534229 | MGnify/ENA primary metagenome ERZ534229 (study PRJEB26408, sample SAMN06266212) | sediment metagenome | isolation source: Hudson Canyon methane seep mesocosm | place... | reverse complement strand
GTTACCTAAACCCTTATGTATACATTCTGTTCATTATGCTCCTTCCTGCAAAAATGCCAAAAGCAATGGTTTTAGGTCTGGCATTTATAATGGGCTTTACCATCGATGTTTTTTCAGATAGTTTCGGAATACACACTGCTGCAACAGTCATTCTAGCTTATATTCGTCCGACTATACTATCGCTTGTTTCAATTAAAGGTGGTGAAGACTTAGAAGCTATCAGCATCAAACAATTAAAATTCGGAAGATTCTTTACCTACTCTGGAATCTTATGTCTGGTACATCATTTTACATTATTTTACCTTGAAGCCTTTCGCTGGTCTGAGCTTCTAGATACTTTTGGACGTGCATTTTCAAGTACACTTGTAAGTTTATTGTTGATTCTAATTATTGAATCAATACGCTCAAATTCTAAAAAACGATGAGCAGAAATAAATTTGCAGACCGCCGACTCTTTTTTTACTTCCTCTTTGGAACCAGTGCTCTACTTCTTCTAATCACGCTATTTGGAATTCAGGTTGTAGATGATTCCTACAAAATATCGGCAGACAATAATGTTATTAAAGCGGTAACCCTTTACCCCGAAAGAGGTTATATCTACGATAGAAATGGTGAACTTTTGGTTACCAACCAAAGAGCTTACGACCTAATGGTTACGCCTAGACAAGTTAAGGAAATGGATACCCTTGGATTCTGTCGTATCATAGATATTGATCAAGAATATTTTGACAAACAATTTTCTAAAGCACATAGATACTCCCGCTATAGGGCTTCAGTATTCATAAAAGAAATATCAAAACAAACTGCGGCTCAACTCCAAGAACGGCTCTATGAATTTCCTGGTTTTCACTTACAAGAAAGAACCATGCGCGAGTATCCACAACAATCTGCTGCACACATTTTAGGTTATGTAAGTCAGGTGCCCGACTACATCTTAAAAAAGAACGACTATTATAAAAAGAACGATAACTACGGAATGTCAGGTGTTGAAAGTTCTTATGAAAAAGATCTAAGGGGTACGCAAGGCGTTCAATACCTTATCCGCGATGTATGGAATCGTGCTATAGGGAAATTTGAAAATGGTAAGTTCGATAGTTTAGCTATTAATGGTAAGGATTTAGAACTCAGTATAGACATTCATCTGCAGGAATATGCAGAGCTATTAATGCAAAACAAAAAAGGATCTATCGTAGCCATAGAACCTTCAACGGGTGAAATTTTATCTCTAGTAAGTAGCCCATATTATGATCCCAATTTATTAATAGGTCGCTCGCGATCTCCGAACTTCAACCGAATGTATAAGGACGAGGATAAGCCTTTATTCGATAGAAGTTTATTAGCAGAATATCCCCCTGGCTCAACATTCAAATTATTGAATGCATTAATAGCCTTGGAGGAAGATGTGATCTCTCCTAGAACAAGTTTTTCATGTGATGAAGGCTGGCGCTTTAGTGCAAAGCTAAAAATTGGCTGTCACGCGCATAGTTCACCACTAAACCTGGTGGAGTCTATTACCCAGTCTTGTAATGCTTATTATTGTAATACCTTCAGACGAATTATAGAAAAGTATCCTACCGCCGCCGAAGGATATGAAAACTGGAGAAATCATGTCCTTAGTTTTGGCCTTGGGGATTTCCTAAACAACGATTTATATAATGGAAGAAAAGGCAGAGTTCCAAGCGTGGATTTCTACAACCGTCAGTATGGCAAACGACGATGGAAAGCGCCTACGGTAATATCACTAGCCATTGGTCAAGATGCCCTAGTAGTATCGCCAATCCAAATGGCTAATATGTGTGCAGCAATAGCCAATCGTGGTCATTACTTTACCCCACATATTGTACGAAAAGTAGATGGCGAACTACTAACCGACAGTACATATACAATTCCTAAATATACCACAGTAAACGAAAAAAACTATAAAACTGTGATTAATGGAATGGAAAAAGTGTTTACAGATAAACACGGTACTGCAAAAACAGCGCGTGTTAAAAACATAAAAATTTGTGGTAAAACCGGTACTGCAGAAAATTCACATGGAGAAGACCACTCTATATTTATCGCCTTTGCTCCCAAAAACAATCCTCAAATTGCCCTTGCCGTTTATGTTGAAAATGGTGGTTGGGGTTCTACTTGGGCTGCTCCAATTGCAAGTTTAATGATTGAGCAATATCTAACAGGTCAAATTACCAATACCAAACAAGAAGCTTTTATTCTGAATGGAAATTTAATGAATCAGGACGATGAGAAATAACAAAAGCTTCTTTGCAAATATCGACTGGACGTTAGTGCTCATCTATGGATTGATGTTGTTTTTCGGATGGCTAAATATATATGCCGCAAACTACGGAGAAGGTAGCCACGATTTACTAACCATGGCTGCAGAACCCGGAAAACAACTCTTCTGGATTGGCACTTCCTGTGTGTGGATAATACTCATCCTTATCTTAGATGGAAAATTCTACACAACATTTTCCTATTTAATTTATATCCTAATGATGTTCCTGTTGATTGGAGTACTCGTAGTAGGAAAGGAAATTGGTGGAGCAAAATCATGGTATGCACTAGGGAGCTTTAGTATGCAACCCTCAGAATTTGCAAAAGTTGGAGCCCTTTTAGCACTCAGTAAATACTTAAGTCAGCTAAATATTAATATGAGGAAAATTGTCACTCAAATTAAAGCCCTTTCTATTATCACAATGCCTATTTTATTAATTATGTTGCAACCCGATGCAGGTTCAGCTATCGTATTTGCTTCCTTATTTTTAGTGCTTTTTAGAGAAGGTATTTCTAGTATATACCTCGTAATAGCTGGCTTTGCCATTATGCTATTTATCGTCACCCTCAAGTTTGAGCTACAAATAGCAATGGTAGTAATTACCATCATTTCTGGACTCTTTGCCTACTTACTGAATAAAGGTAGAAACTCTATCAAACCAGCGATCATTAGCCTTGTTTTAGGTCTCGGATTTGTCCAATCTGTCGGCTATTTATACAATGACATTCTTCGACCGCACCAAAGAAGTAGAATAGATCTTATCCTCGGGAAAATAGATGATATTCACGGGGCAGGTTACAACCTACATCAATCTAAAATTGCGATTGGATCGGGCGGATTTACTGGGAAAGGATTTTTAGATGGGACACAAACGAAATTCAATTTTGTGCCAGAACAAAGTACCGACTTTATTTTCTGTACCATTGGTGAAGAGTGGGGATTTATCGGTTCGATTATTACCCTTGGATTATTTATGCTTCTGCTATTCCGCATTATCCTCCTAGCCGAAAGACAACGCTCATCATTCAGTAGGGTTTATGGCTATGGAGTAGCCACAATACTTTTCTGTCACTTCTTTATTAATATTGCCATGACAATTGGTATTATGCCCGTAATCGGAATACCTCTGCCCTTCTTTAGTTATGGAGGCTCCTCGCTATGGGGCTTCAGTATACTTCTATTCATCTTCGTGAAATTAGATGCCTATAGAATGGAGGTGCTAAGATAGTTTTGAGTTCATTTTCAAATCATTCTATTTCAACACAAATCTCTCTACTGTCTTATCAACCTTTAACTTTTTACCTTTAACTTTTAACTTTTAACTTCTATATTCTATCTTGGTAGCATGAAGATTACCCTAGAACACCAAAACAAAATATGGGCTGCAGACCTTTCAAAACCGATAGACATCTCCATTCCTATGTTTGCCTCCGAGCAAAGTGTACGAGCTTGGTATGTTGATCCACTAAAAATAGAACCCGTTCGTATGGACAACTGGGTAGGTGCAGTAAAAGAAGGGGGGTCTGTAAACTTCAATAATATTTTCTTTAACCCACACGGGCACGGGACTCATACTGAGTGCTACGGACATATTAGCAATGAAGCCCTAAGCATTAATCAGTCTTTAAAGCAATTTGCCTTTACTGCCGAATTGGTAAGCATAGATCCAATCATCCAAGAGAATGGTGATGCGGTAGTGATGTTAAACCAACTACAAGAAAAATTAGGGGAAGAGCTTCCTAAGGCTATTATCCTAAGAACGAATCCTAATGGAATTGAAAAACTGATAAAAAACTATTCCAATACCAATCCTACTTACCTCCATCATAAAGCTGCAGAATGGTTAAAAGAAAAAGGTGTGGAGCAATTAATGATCGATACACCTTCGGTAGATAGAGAAGAAGATGGAGGAGCCTTGTTAGCACATAGAGCCTTTTGGAATTACCCCGACAAGCCTCGCACAGAAGCTTGCATTACAGAACTTATTTATGTTACTGACACTGTAGAGGACGGGTTCTACTTATTACATTTAAGCTTTGCCTCTTTCGAAAATGATGCTGCTCCGAGTAAGCCTATCTTGTATGCTTTGACAGTAGAAGAAAATTAAAACTGCAAACTGTGAATTACAAATTTAAAGCTGAATTCCACAGACCAAAAACCAACGACTACAGACTATTTTCTAAGATACTTCAATATAACCTCCTGCTGTTTTAGCACACATTTACGTTCATATAAAATAGACAGCCTCGTATGCAAAGTAACTGAGGCTGCAGCAGGAATTACAATCAACCATTTCGAAAAATTGATATCTAAAACATAAAGCCCAGCAACCATTATGATAATTACGTCAAACACGTAGGTTATAGCTCGTGTTGTCTTTATCTCTTTGCGGTTTACCTCTACCTTTTGCTCTACCTCTGGCAAACTAAGTTTTTTTACAGCATCCAAATCGTTCATTTTTCTAAATTTTGTTTCTAAATTTAGCTATTATCTGTAAAAAACCAAAAAATGGACATAGAAAGCATTCGAAATTACTGCTTATCTAAAAAAGCTGTTACAGAAGGACTACCATTCGGGAACGATGTTTTGGTCTTTAAGGTTGCTGGAAAGATGTTTCTATTATCTAGTTTAGATGATCAACCCCTAAGGATGAATTTAAAATGTGATCCAGAAAAAGCCATAGACCTACGCGAACGATACATCTCTATTCGTTCTGGATATCATATGAGTAAAATACATTGGAATACAGTAGAAGTTAACGGTGAGTTAAAATCTGAATTGATTCAAGAACTTATTGACCATTCTTACAATTTGGTAGTTGCCAAATTGACTAAGAAAACGAAAGAAAAATTCTTTCTATAAAACGACAAATGGAAAAGTAAAAAGTGAATTCGATTGAAAAAATGAAAAACTGCTTCGAAAAGAACGGATATGAATTCACTTTTTACTCCTCTCATTGTCTAAACCCTATTACAAGAACAAATGTAAAATTCTATTCCTAGCTTTATCTTAATAGCCGGTTAACAAAAGTTAATTTATGTTATTAGGATTTTTAGGATAAACCCTTGACATCTTGGTAGAAATCACGAAATTTGGCTCGATGAATACGACCCACAACTATTGCGCAAGCCTTACGGCATATCAACGTTACAAAAGTCACGAAGTGAAAATTGGTTCTATTGGTATTGGTGGTAACAATCCAATTCGATTACAATCGATGACGACGACCAATACGATGGATACTGAAGCTACCGTAGCACAGTCTATACGTATGATTGATGCCGGTTGTGAATTGGTTCGTATTACGGCTCCTAGTAAAAGAGATGCTGAAAACCTTCAAAACATTAAAGATGAATTGATAAAAAGAGGCTATAACACACCTTTAGTTGCCGATATTCACTTTACGCCTGCTGCAGCTGAAGTGGCAGCACGCATTGTAGAAAAGGTTCGTGTTAACCCTGGAAACTACGCCGACAAGAAGAAATTTGAAGAAATAGAATATACCGAGGATAGCTATCAAGCTCAACTCGAAAGAATTGCTAAGCGCTTCACACCTTTAGTAGAAATCTGTAAAGAAGAAGGTACTGCAATGCGTATCGGAACCAATCACGGTTCCCTTTCAGACCGCATATTAAGTCGCTATGGCGACACACCCATGGGAATGGTGGAATCGGCGCTAGAATTTTTACGCATCTGTCATTCTTTAGACTATCACGCTGTTATCATATCAATGAAAGCCAGTAACCCACAAGTGATGGTACAAGCCTACCGTTTGCTTATTAATAAGATGCAAGCAGAAGGGATGAGTTATCCACTACACCTTGGTGTTACCGAAGCGGGTGAAGGTGAAGATGGTAGAATAAAGTCTGCTGTAGGGATCGGTACTCTTTTGGAAGATGGTATTGGCGATACAGTTCGCGTATCACTTACCGAAGAGCCTGAATTTGAAATTCCTGTAGCCAAAAATTTGGTCGATCGGTATTCGGATAGAATGCCTCATGATGAGATCGAGCAAATTTCAGAAAACCCAATCTACCCCTTTGAGTATCACCGAAGAAACACAAAGGAAGTCTTAAATATTGGTGCTAAACATGTCCCTATTGTGATGGCGGACTTCTGTTTGAAAAAGAAAATTACTCCCGCAAATCTTTTTGCATTAGGCTATAATTACTCTGTGCCATTAGATAAATGGAATATTGCCGATATGGCTTGTGATTATGTTTTCACAGGAGATACGATTGTTGATTTTGATATTCCTGGAACACTCGGAATTATATACAATCACAAAACTTGGCTAGAGAATAAAGTAGAACGCTGTTATCCCTTCTTAGATGCAAAAAAGTACCTGTCTCCTATTGAAATGTCTCAGGAATTAAATATTGTTTATGCTTGTCTGAGTAATCTCACTGAAGAATTAATCACTAAACTTAAATCAGATTCTACTGCAGTGTTGATGATTGATTCGTACAATAAACACGGAATGGCAGAACAACGAAAGTTGTTTATTGAGCTGATGAATGCCAAATGTGATGTACCCGTAATTATTGGTCGCGCTTATGGCAACTTAACTACAGAGCAGTTGCAACTACAAGCTTCTACCGATATGGGAGCTTTATTATTAGATGGTTTAGGCGATGGTGTATTTATCGCAGCAGAAAACTGTGGTGGCGATCAAATGATCATGCAAACTGCCTTTGGTATTCTTCAAGCTACACGAACACGTATTTCTAAAACAGAATATATTTCCTGCCCGAGTTGTGGACGCACACTTTTCGATCTACAAGAAACTACCGCTAAAATCCGTACTAAAACGAGCCATCTTAAAGGCTTGAAAATTGGAATTATGGGCTGTATCGTAAATGGACCCGGAGAAATGGCGGATGCCGACTATGGATACGTTGGAACCGGTGTTGGTAAAATTACACTCTACAAAGAAAAAGAGGTCGTACAAAGAAATATCCCAGCTATAAATGCCGTGGATGCTCTAATTGATCTTATAAAAGTAAATGGTGATTGGATTGATCCCGTAATCTAATTACAAAGAATCGTAAATACAGGTGTCTTTTAAAAAAGCTACTCTACACTTCATTTCCTGAGGTGTAATAGTTAAGTGGTATTTCATTCTTATAAAACGACATATCAACTCTGTACGATCTAACACATTTCTGTGTTTTGCTAATGCGATGATATTTGTAACCTTGTCGTGCATGGGTGATATTACTTATCTAACATGAGATATACAAATGCTATGCCAAACACATTCAGATACTTACATATCATAATGTAAAGTGATGGACAGCATCCAAACTCAATTCAGCCTATTTAACTACAAATCGAACTCTTCTAAACTTGATTTATAGATCTCGATAGAAAACCATATCTTTAAAACAATGGATAAAACGAGATGCGATTGGTCTACAAAAGACTCCCTATATATAGCCTACCACGATAATGAGTGGGGAGTGCCGCTACATGATGAGCAACAACTATTTGAATTTTTAATCCTAGAAACGTTTCAAGCTGGATTAAGCTGGATTACAGTACTTCGTAAAAGAGAGAACTTCAGAGAAGCCTTCGATAAATTTGATTATAAAAAAGTGGCCCTTTACGATGAAACAAAAATTCAAGAATTACTTCAGGATAAGGGAATCATCAGAAATAAACTAAAAGTGAGATCGGCAATTTCTAATGCGCAAGCCTTCATGGAAATTCAAAAGGAGTTTGGTTCTTTCGACAAGTACATTTGGGGCTTTGTAGGTGGGAATTCCCTGCAAAACAACCGCAAAACAATGAGCGAACTCCCTGCTACAACAGAAATCTCAGATCAACTAAGTAAGGATTTAAAAAAACGAGGATTCAAATTTGTTGGGTCTACCGTAATCTATGCTCATATGCAAGCAACCGGAATGGTAAACGACCACGTGGTGGACTGTTTTAGACACAAAGACTTAATGACCGATGAATAATGACTAATTAAAAAAGATTTCATTCTTCATTATTAATGAACAAGTATTAATTTAGTCCTTCTCAAAACAAAACCGATGAATAAAATTCTTAGCATACTTTGCTCTACCCTATTGTTAACAGCTTGTAGTTCTAAAAAAGATTTACGCGTGGATAAACACAGTTTTTCAGAACCTCATAATGTACTTACTAAACATCTAGATTTAGAAGTAAGTGTTGACTTTGAAAATGAAGTTATTTCTGGTACTGCTCACTATCAAATTAACAATAAAACAGGAAGTAAGAAACTAATTCTTGATGCAAATGGTTTAATCATAGACAAAGTAACTAGTGCCGGCGAGGACTGTGTTTTTACATTGAGTAAAAAAGACTCTATTCTAGGGCAAGCATTAATTATCGATATCGAAACAGAGGCTACAGAAGTTACTATACACTACAAATCAGCACCAAATGCAAAAGCTTTACAATGGCTAAACCCTAAGCAAACTGCAGGGAAAGAGCAACCCTTTTTATTCACACAATCACAAGCCATTTTAGCCAGAACTTGGCTTCCTTGTCAAGACTCTCCTGGTGTGCGTTTTAGTTATAATGCTACTGTAAAAGTCCCTAGCGATTTGATGGCAGTGATGAGTGCAGAAAATCCTACAGAAAAAAGTAGTGATGGTATTTATCATTTTAAAATGAAACAAGCTATCCCTGCCTATTTAATGGCCCTCGGAGTAGGGAATTTAGAGTTTCAAAATTTGGGTGAGCACACAGGGATCTATGCAGAACCCGAAATGATTGAAAAAGCTGCTTACGAGTTTGCTGAAACGGAAGACATGCTGAAAATTGCCGAGGAAATGTACGGTAAATACGCTTGGGACCGATACGACATGCTACTGCTTCCACCAAGTTTTCCTTTTGGTGGAATGGAAAATCCGCGCTTAACTTTTGTAACCCCTACAATACTTGCAGGTGATCGCTCACTTACAGCTCTTATCGCACACGAATTAGCGCACTCCTGGTCTGGGAATTTAGTCACCAACAAAACATGGGATGACTTCTGGCTAAACGAAGGTTTTACCGTTTATTTTGAACGTAGAATTATGGAACGCATTGAAGACAAAGACTATGCAGACATGCTAGCTTTATTAGGTAAGCAAGACTTAGAGCACACAGTAGAATCCATAGGCCATAGCCATAAGGATACACACTTAAAACTAGATTTACTCGACAGAGATCCAGACGATGGAATGACGGATATTGCCTATGAAAAAGGCTTCTTTTTACTCCGTCTAATTGAAGAATCGGTAGGTAGAAAACAATTCGATTTCTTCTTGAATAAATACTTCTTGGAGAATGCTTTTAAAGTAATGGACACTAAGGAATTCATCACTTACTTAAACACGAATCTCTTAAACGCTCAACCAAAAGCAAATGAGAAAATCCGTTTAGAAGAATGGATTTATGGAGCCGGAATTCCAGACAACTGCCCAACAGTAAAATCGACCAAGTTTAAAGCTGTAGATAATGCCATTCTTTCTTTCGAAAAAGGCTATTCTTTAGCGAATATAAAATCAGAAAACTGGTCTTCTCACGAATGGTTGCATTTCTTAAGACAGTTACCTCGATATATTTCTCAAAAACAATTAAACAAACTAGATGAAGCTTTTGGATTTACTTCTAGTGGCAACTCCGAAGTATTAAGCGCATGGTTTCAACTTACCATTCCAACAGGATATAAAGCAGCAGATATAGCTCTGGAAGACTTCTTAATGACCGTAGGCAGAAGGAAATTCTTACAACCTTTATACGAAGCCTTATACCTTAAAGACCCAGTAAGAGCAAAAAGAATTTATAAGAATGCTCGAGAGAATTATCACTCAGTATCAACCCAAACGCTAGATGCAATCATTCTATAAGTACAAACGATTATGAAACAAAAAACCATCCTGGAGGATGGTTTTTTTGTTTGTATAAACCTATTTCGAATAATAATTCATCTCATCTATATATTCCCACACATTTGGAGGCAACATCGGACGAACGTCTTTTTTATCTTTTATGGCATTTCTGATGAAGCTCGAAGAAATCTGCATGATTGGAGCTCCTACTAAATTCACTCTTAAGTGATTATCTAAAGAACCTGGCATCGTAGCCAAACGAGGGTAAACATACAACTCGTGATTCGTTAATATATATTCGTAGTTTCTCCACTTGTGAAAAGTGTTCAAATTATCGCCTCCCATAATAAGTGAAAAAGCATTATCAGGATACTTCTCACTTAAATGAGCCAAAGTATTTACTGTATACGAAGGCTGCGTAAGACCAAACTCTATATCTGACACACGCAACTTATCAAAATCCTTAACGGCTCTATGTACCATCTCTAAACGCGCATAGTCGTGTAGTAGATTCTTTTTGTTCTTAAACGGATTATGAGGACTCACCACAAACCACACTTCATCTAAATTAGTATAGTTAGCCATATGATTGGCAATAATCAGATGTCCGATGTGAATGGGATTAAAAGTCCCAAAATACAAACCTATTTTCTTTTTACTAGCCATTGATAAAGTCGGTTACTTTTTGATATGCCTCTTCTTGAGCGGTTTTCAAATCGTCGTTGATAATCACCAAATCGAATTCCTTGGCACAAGCCATCTCTTCTTCAGCCTTGTCTAAACGCATCTTCAAATTCGCTTCGTCTTCGGTATTACGAGTTATTAATCGCTCTTTCAACACTTCTATTGAAGGGGCTTTAATAAATACCGAAAGCGCCTGATCTCCATATTGTTTCTTCAGATTTACACCTCCAACAACATCAATATCAAAAATTACTTGTTTTCCTTTTGCCCAAATACGCTCTACTTCAGAGCGAAGCGTTCCATAATAACGCCCTGGATAAACTTCCTCCCATTCCAAGAATTCATCAACAGCTACTTTAGCTCTAAATTCTTCTGGAGATAAAAAGTAATAATGCTTTCCGTGTATTTCTTCTCCGCGAGGTGCTCTGCTACAAGCCGAAATAGAAAACTCTACAGGAACACCTTGTTCTAATAAATAGTTTACTATTGTTGACTTCCCTGAACCCGAAGGAGCCGAGAATATGATGAGCTTACCCGTATTCATTTTACAGAACGTTCAGTGTTTGTTCTTTGATTTTCTCTAATGCGTCTTTCATTTGTACCACCAACTTTTGAATTTCAGTATGGTTAGCTTTAGAACCCATTGTATTTATTTCTCTACCCAATTCCTGAGAGATAAAACCTAATTTCTTACCGTTAGACTCTTCAGATTCCATCGTTTCGATGAAATAAGCACAGTGATTTTTTAAACGCACTTTTTCTTCAGAAACGTCTAGTTTTTCGATGAAATAAATCATCTCTTGCTCTAAGCGATCACTATCGAAATCTACCGATTGTAATACATCACTAAGCTTAGTAGAAATACGTTCTTTGATGGTATTTACACGCTCTTGCTCGTATTTAGGCACTTCATCATGAAGAGTGTCAATCGTAGCAATTTGAGATTTAATATCTTTCTCAAGAGAAAGACCTTCCGTTTTTCTGTAATCAACCAAAGCTGTAACAGCCTTTTTAACAACATTCATTACAGAGCTCCATTCTTCTTTATCAAATTCTTCGCGTTCTACTTTCATGGCATCTGGTAAAAGCATAGCCATGCTTAGTAACTCACCTGCAGCAACTTTTCCTTCACCAACTTCTTGTAAAGAATTCATATAAGTACTCACTAAATCTTTATTGATCTTGTGATGTGAATCCGTTCCAGTATTTTCAACAAAAATTGCCAATTCAATCTTCCCCCTGCGAAGTGTAGACGAAAGGTACGAACGTACATCCAACTCTTTTTCTTTATAAAAAGATGGAATACGCGTATTTATATCTACTTGCTTAGAGTTTAAACTCTTTACCTCTACAGTAATTTTCTTGTTTGGTAACACTAAAGTAGCTCTACCAAAGCCAGTCATCGATTGAATCATAAATATTAATTTGATGCAAAAATAAGCAAATTTGTTGGGGAAAGGGCGTTTATTCTTTTAAGGCTTTCGGCTTCCTACCCACCAAATAAACTCCAATAAAAATAATTGAAGAAGCGATAATTTTAATAGGATCTATATTATCAGAGCCTAACATTAAAGCTACCACAGTAGCGAGTACAGGTTGTAAATAAATATAAAAGCCAACTGTGGAGGCGCGCAATCTTTTTAAAGCATAAATATTGAACATATAAGCTAAGAAGGAAGTCCCAAAAACAACAAAGGCGATTTCTCCCCAGATTTTATTACTTATTTCAGACCACTCTACTGCCTGAACATCTGTAAAACCAAAAGGTAAAACCACAATAAAACCAACAGTAAACACCCATTTCATAATCGTTAGGAAATGATATTTAGTCATTAATGGCTTTACGATAGTTAAATAAATCGCATAACAACAGGCGTTCACAAATACTAATAAATTACCTAGTGCAAGTTTTGGGTTTCCCAATTCTAAATCTCGCCCATACACTGCAAGTATTACTGCACCTACAGCTCCTAAAGCAACCCCGACAATTCTTAAAGTTAGTTTTTTTTCTCCATGAAATATAATCGCCAATATAAACACGATTATAGGTGCAGAAGTCATAGTTATCGCCGCATGTATAGGTGTAGTATAATTGAGTCCTTTAAAGAAAAGCATCATATTAATCGCGACACCAAAGAGACCGCAAAGGATGAGAATTCCATAATCCTCTCGCCTCACTTTTTCGCGAATCCAAATACAATGTATAATTTGGAACAGAATCATTGCACCCGTAACACGTACCAATATAAAACCGATGGGTTGGATGGTATCAGGCATTACATCTTTTGCAAAAGTAAAAGTGACTGCGTAGATTAAATTGGCAAAAAATAATGCCAAATGCGACTTTACTACATCATTCATTCGCTAATTTATTTTTTACTGCTTCGATAACTTTTTCGGAATTGCCCACATAAACTTCATCATTAATGATGAAAACAGGTCGTTTTAGGAAAGTGTATTCTTCGAGAATTAGATTTTTAAAGTCTTCTTCTTGTATGTTTTTACCCTTTAAACCCATGCTTTTATATTTCATGGCACGCTTGCTAAACAAAGCTTCGTAAGAAGAGGTAAACACATACATTTCCTCTAATTGAGATTCACTTATTGCCTCTGTTTTAATATCCTGTAACACAAAATCAGTGGCTTCGATTTCTTTCAAAATTCGCTGACAAGTACTGCAGCTAGAGAGATGATATACTTTTTTCATATTTATTAAATCTATTACAAAATTAAACAATCGACAAGTCCTCACAAATTTCTACATTTGTAATAACCAATTTATACTACAATATGTCAGATCAACGCTTTGCCGTGATCGGTCTTGGTCAATTTGGATCGGCCATCGCCAGAAACTTATCAAAACGTGGAGCCGAGGTGCTCGCTATAGATTCATCCCTAGAAAAAGTTGAAAGCTTAAAAGACGAAGTCTCGCACGCTGTGGCTTTAGATGCCACCGATAAGAAAGCTCTTCTATCTCAAAACATACAAGATGTAGACGCTGTAGTTGTGGCTATTGGAGAAAACTTCCAAGGCTTATTACTATGTACTTTCCTTTTAATGGAACTAAGAGTTAAGCGAATTATCACACGTGCCATGGGTAGCGACCAAAGAAGAATCTTAGAAAAGATGGGTGTTACAGAAATTTTATCTCCAGAAGATGAAGTGGGTGGTAACGTAGCCGAAATGCTCATTAACCCAGATGTGGTTATGTGTATTCAACTTCCAGACGATTTTGAAATCGTGGAAGTAAAAGCGCCAGCCGAAGTATGTGGAAGAAGTTTAGAGGATATCGGTTTAAGAGAAAAATACAAACTCAACCTGGTAACCATCTTGAGAAAAGAAGAAGGAAGTACTGAAGAAAACAGTATCAAAGATTATCATATCATTGGTGTTCCTGACTCAGAAACGGTTATAGAAAAAACAGATATTATAGTTCTCTTTGGACTCACGAAAAATATTGAACGCTTCTTAGAAATCAACAAATAATGAAAGCATTTATCATTACTGGAACAAGTAGTGGAATTGGTAAAGCCCTTTGTGAACTTCTTTTAAAAGATGATAACAATAGGGTTATGGGAATTTCTAGAACTCAAAATATTGATCACTCTAATTATACACACATCTCACTAGATCTAAATGATATTGCAGATATCGAAGGACTTGAGTTTCCCAATTGGAATAAAGCCGAACAAATCAGCTTAGTTCACAATGCTGGATGGATAGGCCCAATTCAGAAAATGGGGAATCAGGAATTAGGCGCTATTGCAGCTGCTTACATCATTAATTTAGTTGCTCCTGCAGTATTATCCAATCATTTTATTGCCAAATACAGCGATAGTAAAGCGCAAAAGGTAATCCTAAGTATTAGCTCAGGTGCTGCTCACACACCTATCGCTGGTTGGAATACCTACTGTTCTTCTAAAGCCGGGTTAGATATGCTTAGCAAATGTATTGATGAAGAACACAAAGACTTCATTAATCTTTCTATTGCACCCGGTAAAGTAGATACACCTATGCAAAATGACATTCGTTTTGCTGATGAAAACGAATTCCCTAGACTGAAAGAATTTCAAGCGTATCACCATAAAAAAGAACTCTCTGACCCTAAAGAGATCGCTCTTAAATATAAAAAGGTGCTCTACAAACCGGCAGAACACCTTCATGTAAATCGTATTTCAGAAGTTTAAAGCGACTCCGAAAAAGGAATACTGTCTAACAATACAGATAAACTATCTCTAAACAATTCAAATGAAGCTCTCGAATTGGTGCTTATAGGATCAGATGGAGGCAATTTACTCTTGAACGGATCTACCTGTTCACTATTTTTCCAAAAACGATAGCAAACGTGGGGGCCTGTTGCTAAACCTGTACTTCCAACATACCCTATCGTCTGCCCTTGTTTTACATGTGTTCCTACACGTACTCCTTTAGCGATCTTTGACATGTGTAAATACTGCGTCGTAAAAGTTCCATTATGACGCACTTTTACATAATTACCATTATACTTTGTATATGTCGCAGCCTCCACAACTCCATCTGCTGTAGACCATATAGGTGTTCCTCTTGGTGCCGCATAATCTGTGCCTTTATGTGCCTTCCATCGTTTTTGTACCGGATGGAAACGATTGCGTGAATAACGCGAAGAAATACGACTGTTCTTAACAGGTGTTTTTAAGAAAAACTTTCTTAAGTTTTTTCCATCCTGATCAAAGTAATCATCAAAACCTGTGTCATTGAAAGGAAAAGCATAGAAATCCTCTCCTAAATGGTTAAAATAAGCTGCTTTTACATCGCCTACACCTACAAACTCACCTTCTAAGTATTTCGCTTCGTACAACACCTTAAAACGATCTCCTGGCTGTACGTGCCTAAAGTCTAA
>ENA-OSET01003024-OSET01003024.1-sediment-metagenome-genome-assembly--contig:-NODE-3024-length-15695-cov-105.241132_pt1 | contig 15695 bp, 6 predicted proteins | sample MGYA00237882_ERZ534229 | MGnify/ENA primary metagenome ERZ534229 (study PRJEB26408, sample SAMN06266212) | sediment metagenome | isolation source: Hudson Canyon methane seep mesocosm | place... | reverse complement strand
ACGCTTGTGGCCTTCCCATTCACTTCTTAGTGACTGGCGGTGAAGTTCATGACTGTAAAGAAGCGCCGAAACTGGTTGCTGAATTACCTCAAGCTGATTATATTATTGCTGACAGAGGATATGATAGTGAGGATTTACGTCTCCAAATTAAAGATAAAGGAGCGATCCCTGTCATTCCAAGAAAAAAGAATTCAAAAGTGGGTAATGACGATATAGATTGGTGTCTTTATAAATATCGCCACCTTGTTGAAAATGTTTTCGCACGATTGAAGCATTTCAGAGCGATTGCTACACGGTATGACAAACTAAAGCGGAATTTTGAAGGGGCTGTGGCCCTAGTTTGTGCTTTTTTATGGTTGCCTATGTGAAACGGCAACAGCCCCTAGTGTAAGTGCAAATAGATGTAACAACTTTTGAAACGATGACTTTTCAGCATTCTCGCTTTTCTCAGACACACTTGAGGATGAAATTCTTAGCGCGGGGACTAAATGATGTGTATATAGTGCATTTTTTAGGCCCCCCTCTTCAATTTATTTCTTTGAGTTGGAGGCCTTTTTTATCAGAAGAAAGGGTGGGAGCTAATAGGTAAATGTTAAAAATGTAATTAGAACGACGTCTAATAGTATTTTTAGTTTCCTTTTAAATTTTAAAATTACTGTTTATGCCCATCACACTTGAAGGTACAGTTTTTTTACCGGTCATCCCCGCATATTCAAGTAGCTTGGGTATAGACGCTTAAGGAATTAACACAAATTTGTCATCACATAGGTAAAGCAGAAAATTTGTTGTAATAGCACTCTAATATTACTTATTAAAAGGAATTATTTCATGGCTCTAGATCCAGCGACTAGCATTTGGCATCAGCACACAGAGAAGGCTTTGTGTAATGCGATTATGCAAGGCGAATACCCTTATCTTGGTTTGTATCGTTCTAGTTTTACAACTAAGATGCGCGAATTTTTGGGTAAGCAAACAAAGCATTATCGTAAACCAGTTAATGAATATATTCAGGCTTTGCGTAAATGGCCGGCTATTTATGCGTGTCATTTAACATTGCATGTCGCAGAGAGTTACGGTGATGAATCAGGGCGAGGTATTTATCCCGCTATTGGTTTTGCGGTATCGGGTTGTCATGGTCAAGAATTAACTACGAATGAAAGAGAGAGGCTTTGGCTGGCTTATCGCTTGGCTTGCTTAAAGCTGGGATTGGCAGTTTCTTCTCGCCAATCGGGTACAAATTACATGGTTAATGAGTATCTTCAGCAAAGTGGCGTGCCAGTTAATTATGTGGTCGATCTAGTGAAACAGATGATTCGCTATGCCAACAAAGTTGGTCTACCTTCGGATGATAACCCTCAGGCTATTCAACAATGGATGCGCGCTTTTTCTAAGCGATTGAAAGCGCCTGTTTCAATAACCGTGCGTAATGCGATTGAAAATGATGAACATGGATTTTATTTGCGTTTATTTTTAAGGCTTATGGAAGCGGAAGCTGTGATTAATCCAGAATCAGACCTTGAGGCTAGCATGGTTAAAGCGATTTTGGATTCTGATGCAGAGCGGCTAAGGGCTATACGTCAATTATCTTTGCCGCGATTATTATGGCTAGGCAATGGTTTTGCGCTTGAGTTGCCTGTGGGGGAAACGTCAATATGGACAATACAGTTAGATGATGATGCAATTTCTCAGGCGGGAAAGTGTGAGTTGCAGCTGATACCGTTACAAGAAATTGACTATAAAACGGTTAGTTTATCGGATGAGGCAAATAATAAGTATTGTTTTAATTTGTGGCCAGATCATAAGGATAATCGCCTACTTATTTTTTCTGAGCAAGGTGAGTTTATAACGCAAGCGCAATTAGCTGCGGATGCTAATGTTTTAGCATTGGAGCCAGGGAAATATCAGTTTGTTAGTCGTTTTATTCCGAAAGGCTTAGAGGCAGCAGTCGAGCACTTGGCAGAAGAGCCTAATCTGTATGGTTTTTCGGTGGTTTTAAGGCCTGCGCAAAAACTTAGCTTACAGCGTGGCCCTGCAAGTTTGTTTATTCAGGCAGATGCAAAACCTTATGTGGGCTTAATAGGGGAATCGTATCATGATACTAAAGGTCATGAGGTTTATGCTTCTAAGGGGTTAAAGTTAGGGATTAGTATTCCTAGTGATTATTTACAGCAGGCTAACTCAGGATATACCGTGCGCTTAGTTCCAGGTGAGTTGGGTGAGGCATGCGAAATTAGCATAAATCCAGTTGATAGTGAACTGATTGAATTAGATATTACATCGAGAGCGAGCGTTTGGAAATCTGGGCTTACTAGATTATTAATTGAATTAAGGCGAGATGATATTTCTAGGCCTATTGCACGTTTATCTTTTTTATTCTGGAATGGCTTAGCTTGTGTAGAAAATGCGAATCAGTTTTATTGTGATCGATTGCCAGAAAATTTGCAGTTAGAAGACTCTAATAATTCGCTTGTGAATGAGAAATATGTTTCGTATAAGGAGGCTAGCCAACGGTCTTTTAGTTTATGTTTTCAATTAAGTGAGCATAAAAAAATCTCGCTTGCTTGCTTTGTGCAGGGTGTGTTCCTCAGTCTCAAAGATTATTCTAATGGCCAGTATAGTGAGCGTATTTTACAAAAAAATACGCCTTTGACTGTCAATAATGGTTCGCGAGCTTTGCTGGAGGTTTTTTCATCGACGCCTGGCGTTTTGCAATTAGGCAGTTTTAGTAAAAATATAGGTAGTAAAAATAAAACGCTTAGGCTACACCTGTCTAGTTTGGTGGAATATCTAACGCCAGAGTCGCATACATTACAGTTTATTGCGCATGATTCAGTGACTGCTGAACCGTTATTAAATTTAATGGCATCTAATGAATTATTGTCGTTTAAAGCAAGTTGCATTAATGATTATCAGACGGTTGTTATGTCTTTATGTCATGTTGTCGATGTTTTTAGGTTGACGGCAGTTGATCAATTAACGGGGCAGCGGGTAAGCATTGAGTTGGTACCAGATGATGTAAGTAACCTGCATAATGCAAGTCGATTGGCTAATGTAACCAGCAGCAGTGAAGGAGAGATAAAGTATTATCATCTGGAATGCGCCATTAGCAACTGGTCCTCTGGGGCTTGGGTGATTGCTTTAGACGTTAAGATTAATAATCGCTGGGGTTTTTTATGTAATGCGCGGCAGGATCATTATGCTTTTGGTTTATTGGTGGGTGTAAGTGGGCAGCGTCAACTGTCATCAGATATTGAAGCGTTGTTGGGCTTATTATCAAATAGTGAATTATTACCTGTCTTGCGGCGTGTACATTTGGCACTGTTGGTTTGTTATGCGCAAGAATCATGGGATGAAATTTCATGGTTAAAATCATTGTGGCTTTATTTGGTACATCGCCTTAAGCCACAAGAAGGTGAGGTGTTGCTGGAGTCTTTACATTTATCTGCTCAATATCCACCCGATACAGCTTCTTCCGGCTGGGTGCCGGTTCTTTCTTTAGGTGCGACTATTCCTTGGATTTTTTCGTGTTCGGCAGATGCTTATACGGGGTTTTCACATCGTAAGGAAAATCTATTATTAACGTTTAAAGTATTTAATCGGCTAAATGAAGGGATGGCCTCTTTATTAAGGCAAGGCCAGCTGAATGGAGTTCTGGCAGTTTCTTTTGCTAATAGCATGGCAGTTATGCAAGGGAGTGAGCCTAAAGGGTTTGATATGCATAAGTATAAGGAAGCCTTGAAGAGTGAGGGTCTATCAAATAAGGTCAGTGTTTTTTATCAGGATGATTGGCAGCCAAGCGCCAGTGAATTTTTAGGGTCATTGCATTATCAATGGGCAGTGAAGAAATTTAAAGACCATTACATTAGGACAAGCAAAGGCAATAATTTTAGACGCACAACGGCTTTAGGCTTGATTAAAAATTGTACGCGTCAGTCTATTGCGGAGCTATGCTCTGAGACCTTACCGGATTCTTTTCAGTCTTATTCTTTGGATTTGCTTGATGCTTTGAGTATGGATCAAATCGATTCATTAGACGATGAAATGGCACAGCAAAGAGAAAATTACTTGGTCATGATTAATTTTCTTTCCGTTTTCGCGCAAGTGTGCCGACATGATGTACGTAATCCTGGTGTGCTAAAACAATTCATTGGTGAGTTATCTGAGCAGGTGGAAAATGGATTGAATGAGTTACTTGGCGTGTTAGGGTATTTATTATTTATTGGGGAAGATATTTTTGCGTTTTACCTGCTTCTTTGGGAAATCGTTTTTCAAGCGGATATAGATTAAATAGGAATACTAAATGGCTGAGAATAACCCTTTAATTTTATATAGACAGTTACGTGATACCTTAAGGCGCTATATCCCAACGACTTTACCGATTAGTCGTAATTATCCTGAATTAAAAAAAGCATTTCAGGCGGTATTAAACGAGGAAGTCTTGGTTAAAGGGCCTTATATTGAGGCGTTGCCCGATTTTGAAAAAGGCGATTCACTGCGTACCTTGCTCAAAGAACAAGGCGGGTTTTTACACGAAGGTTTTAATCAATTGCCCGATAGCTTACTTGATAGGGCGCTACATGCACACCAGCAAGAGGCTTTAAGCGCTGCTTGCCGAGACCAGCAAAGTTTGTTGGTCGCAACAGGCACAGGGAGTGGTAAAACCGAATGTTTTTTGTATCCACTGGCTCAGCAATTATTAAATGATCCTAATCCCGATGAACCAGGGGTTCGTTGTTTATTAATTTACCCGATGAATGCGCTGGCAAATGATCAGCTGTATTACCGTATTGCACCGCTTTTTGGTCAGCAATTGGCTGAACAGAAAATTACTTTTGGGCGTTTTACCTCGCAAATACGCGCGAATACCACGCGAGGTGAAGAAGAAAATCGCTTGCAAGAGAATGATAAATTGATGCAGGCATTAGGGGGTAAAATTCCTGCTCACTGGCGACTAACCAGAGAAGAGATGCTAGCGTCACCACCGAAGATTTTAGTGACTAATTACGCAATGTTGGAGCATTTATTATTATTACCCAGAAATGCTCCTTTATTTGCGCACAATGCACTTAAAACCATTGTCTTGGATGAAATTCATACCTATCAAGGCGCACAAGCAACAGAAGTTGCTTATTTATTACGCAAATTAAAAAATCGTTTAAAAGTTCATCAACCTTTGCAGGTTTTTGGCACCAGTGCGAGTCTACCAATCGGCATTGATAGTGATGTAAAGATTATATCGTTTGCGCAGGATTTATTTGGTGAGCAAGTGGATCGAGTGGTCAGAGGTGTTAGAGTCCCTCATGTGCGCTTACAGCAAAAAGCCTCTTTATTTTCTTTAAATGCACAGGCATGGTGTCGCGTGGGAAAAGTGCTGAATAGCCTGATTGAAGAGGATAGTTTTAATTTGCGCGAATGGCAGTATCTATTAGAAGAAGAGGCGCTTGATACACAAATACCCAAAATAAATGAACTATCATCTTTGGGAGAGAGATTAGAGGCTGTATTTGCTAATAATGTCGAAATTAGAAAAGTATCTGAAATTCTTGATAAAGGGAGTGTTGTTGAGTTTAAGGATCTTGCTGAGTTAATATTTGGCACGAGTGATGAGCAATCTTATGCAGCTTTAAGCGCAATAATTCACATGGGCATGCTAGCTAAAGCAGATGAAACTGGCTTTCCTTTATTGCCTGGCCGTTATCATATGGTAACCAATAGTATTGAAGGAATTTCAATTCGCCCGAATAATGTGCATAAGGCGAACCAAGAAGGCTGGAGTGCTATTAAGGCATATCGATTTTATGAAGATGAGCAAGGTATTTATTACCCCATGTTAGTCTGCCGGAAGTGTGGTCAGCCTTATATGGAAGGTTTTAAGTACCATAATAAGCTGCATAACCGCATGCCGGTACTCAGTTCAGGAACGGCACAACGTATGCTCTTTTGGTTAGGCGAGCCTTTAGGGCGTAGTACGATTGATGAAGAAGATGATGATACTGAATTAATCGATACTGAATATCAGAGTATTATGATTGATCCCTTTACAGGGGAAGTCTCTACTAATGAGGCAACCAGCCTAAAGCTATACCAAATAGCAGCTAAAGAAGATGAGGAAACAGGGCGCTTGTACGTATCTCGCTGCCCTGCTTGTAATGGCTCAAGCGGTATGGCTGGGGTTGAGGTCATGACGCGTATGCATCCAGGTAACGAGGCTTTGGGTTCGGTTGTCTTACAGAAATTGCTAGAGTCTTTGCCTGGCAGGCATGATAATTCAGCGCCTAAACCGATGGGTGGACGTAGCCTATTAACTTTTTCTGATAACCGCCAAGATGCCGCTTTTTTTGCGCCATATTTTGAACGTACTAATAGTGATTTAGCTTTGCGCTCCGCTGTCGTTCAAGTGCTTCGTAAGTATAGCGAAGAGCGAATGGATTTAGAGTGGCTGTTTGAAGAGGTCTACAAGCATTGGCAGCGGCAAGGTCTCCCCGTAATGATTAATCATCAAGGATTAATCATTCAACAAAAAGCGAAAATGCATGATTTGTTGATGGGACGCATTGCGGCTGAATTTTTTACGCCGACAGGACGGCGTAATTCATTAGAAGCATTAGGTTTAGTGCGTGTTGAGTACGATGAAAAACTTATCTCTCGATTAAAACGAGAAATTTCTGAGGGGATTCCTGAGAAAAATAAGAACGACAGTAATGCATTGATTCAGTTTTTATTAGAAACGATCAGACGTGAAAAAGCGATTGCAAATTTATACGAGTTAGATATGCAAGACCCTTATATTTGGGGGAAGGTATATGCTAATCATCGTGCCTTCGAACTGTATAAAACTAATGAGGCAATTCGCTTTGCTTGGATTACTCAAGAAGGCTCTAAACGGCATAACCGCCGTACTTGGTATTTAGTTGAGCAATTAGGCTGGACTTGGGAAGAGGCACGATCTTTTTTAAACAGCTTTTGGGAATCGTTGATTCAAATAAGGTTATTAAGCCAAGTTAAGCCAGGTTATGGCTTAGATGGTAAAAAAATCTCATTTATATCAGGGCAGTCATTTCCATTATATGTCTGTGGTGATTGTGGTTTATTACAAACGGTCTCAGTTGATTTAAAATGTACTGCCTTTCGCTGTAAGGGCAGTGTTAAAGAGTTATCACAAGCTGAACGGACTTTGTTGGAAGAGGAAAATCATTACATTTATAACTACCTTAATGCCGATACGACAACAGCGCGAGCGCGCGAGCATACTGCTTCTTTATCGACCGAGTTAAGAGAAGAAATTGAGCGCGAGTTTGCTGATAAACAAATTAATGTCTTAAGTTGTACCACGACAATGGAAATGGGCGTTGATTTAGGCGATCTTGATGCAGTATTAAATCTTAATATCCCACCCAATATATCTAATTACCAGCAAAGAACAGGTAGAGCAGGTCGGCGAGCTCAAGCTGCACCCGTATGTATTACAGTCGCTCGCTCAGGTCAATATGACCAAGCTATATTTCGAGATTTTAAGAATTTTTTAAGCAGTAGTGCGGATATTCCTTTTATAAAAACCGATAATGCACGTTTATTTAGGCGTCATCAAAACGCAATTGTTTTATCACACTTTTTGCGCCATAAAATTTCCGACCTTACAATCAATTCGCCTTCGCTAAAAGCGATGTTTGGTGGTCATTTTGATAATGCTGCACATCTAGCCTTTGCTGACCAGATTAATCAATGGATAGAAGGAGAGCAGGGGAAGACTGCACTGGCTGAAGCAGAGTCTTTAGTAAAACTTTTACCTGTAAATACATCCACGATGATTGGCTTATCAGGTAAAGAGTTAATGTGTTTTTTCCGCAGTCAGATGGTCAATTTTGCCAATGAGGTGAATGGCAAGTGGTCTTTGTATGAAGGCAAGATAGCAGAAGCGAGCGCATTAAAAGAATACAAAAAAGCAGCGCACTGGGAAAATTTGCAAAAACGCTTTATACAGCAGTTTTTAGTTAATCAGTTGTCACAGCGTAGTCTGATTCCAACCTATAGTTTTCCAGTACACTCATTAACGCTTGATGTTACAAAAGATTACGCTAATAGGCATAGTTATGGTAGCCAAGGTGATGTGGCGCTGAGTCGTGATGCGAGTCAGGGTATTAGTGAATATGCGCCAGGGGCGGAAGTTGTCGCCAATGGCCGTTTGTGGAAGAGCAGTGGCTTAGTAAGCTACCCAAAAATGTTTATGCCAACAGAATGGTATGCCTTGTGTCGCTTATGCCATCATGTGGATATTGGTATTGAAAAGCAAGATGTTTCATTGGAATGCAGCCATTGTGGAAATACGGATAAACGGATCGTTGGTAGATATATAAAACCCTTAGGCTTTGTTACCAGTTATTCTGATCGGCATGGTAGTGATCCAGGGACGATGCGTAAAAAACAACGTAGAGCTGATGAGGCAAAGTTAATTACTAAGCCAACGCCTGAGCAGTTTGAAGAAACAGATACTTCTTTAATTGATAAGGCTATTTTGCGCGCACAGCCTATTGATGATTCGCCTTCAGGAAAATTGTTTATCTTAAATAGAGGTCCTTATGGTTTAGGCTATCATGTTTGTCCGCTTTGCAAGTACAGTGAGCCTGCAAAGGTTAAGAAATTTATTAAAATGAAACATACGGATCCGTTGTCAGATAAAAACTGTCAGGCAACCCAACTGCCAGCTCCAGTAGAGTTAGCGCATGAATTTGATACCGATGTGCTAATTTTATCATTTAGTAAGGTTTTACCTTTGCCTGATGATAAGACAGATAATATACAAAGTTTTCTTGACGGCTTTTGTAGAACCTTAAGTGAGGTATTGCGTTTTGCTGCTGCGCGTTGCGTGCAGGTTCAATCTAAAGAGCTGCGCTCTACTTTTCGAATTAATGATAATGAAGTCGAAGCCATTCTATACGATGCCGTTTCAGGCGGGGCAGGGTACTGTACGCGAATTTATTCTGATATTGCTTTTAAAGATATTTTAAAGCAAGCATTATCCATTTTAAATTGTCCTCGTGATTGTGTTAGCGCATGTAGCTCTTGTCTTTGTGATTACTCAAACCAGCATGTTTGGGATTTATTTGATAGAAAGCCTGTGATTGAATGGATAAAGCAACTTGTAATAGAAGGGGATACTGATCCTCATGAGGTCAATGGCGCTATTCGATGGCATAATCCAAGTTTACAAGGCTTGTCTGAGAAGTTAGAGGGCTGCGATCATTTACATATTATTGGCAAAAGGTTAGAGCAATTATCCGGTGGTTCAGATCAAGTACGCCAGTGGTTAGTTGATTGGCTCAACTCTGGAAAACGCTTAAGCCTATATTTGACCGAGCCATTAAAGATGTCACGCGATATAAACTCTCCCTATATGCGTCAGACTAATCGCTATTTGTATCCTTTTATTAAAGAAAAGCGTTTAGAGATTAGATACAGTGCTGTAAAAGGTGAATTCCCGCGAATTTTTACCAAGCTAGCGCAAGGCGATACTGGCTGGATAACACCTAAAAGTTCGCCGGCGATATTAAAGAATTTACTCGTTACCCCTATTTATCAACAGCCGATAACTGACGTAATGCTGGATGCTTTAACTCAGTTTGTTGCTGCCTCTGAAGTCTATCCTGATAATCAATTCCAAGAAAATCAGCCTATTGATTTATGGCAATTGGCTGCAGGAGAAACAAGAGATTTTAATAGCATTTTTTCAGTGCTGAAAGGGACTTATATCGAAGAAATTATTATTAGAGATCCTTTTTGTGGCTCTCCTGATTGGCAAAGAGAAAATTTATTGCACTTTGTTACGCTTTTACTGGGAATGGTAAAAGAAGTTGAGAGCATTGTGGTTCATTGCCGTGAATTACATTATAAAGACGCTAATTATGAGGCGAGTTATTTGATTACGGATTGTTTAGAGGCCGAGTTAAAGCCCCTTATTAGCGGTGAGGTAAAAATAGAAATACATTCATTTAAAGATAAAAAAGAATTTCACGATAGAAGTGTTGATATAAAAATGCTTACTGCGGATGGGTCTTCAGTACTGCATAAATATGATTTATCAGGTGGGATCGATAAGCTTATGGATGTGCGATCTGCAACAAAGGTTTATCGTTATGAGGTTATTTGAAATGGTATATAAACTTGATTTATTTCTATCGGGTAATCGTTGTATGCGTGTAATAAAAGCATGCTCGGCATAGGAAGGTATTAAAAAAATCATTTAAAATAAAAATTTCATTTTCGCTATAATAAGGCTTCACTGATTTTTAGTGGAATAGCTGGAAAACCGCTCTTTTTCATTGTTAAAAAACGCGCTATAAACCCTAGTTGTGAGGGGGTAGTATAGTTGATTGAATTTAAACGTGTTTTAGAGGCGGGCGGTTTGAAAGTTTCCCTGTTTACGAAGGGATTAAGACTGACTACGTATAAAATATACGTTCTATTTTGTAGGTTTGAAAGTTTCCCTGTTTACGAAGGGATTAAGACCTAAAGAATCGTACTATAAGTACCCTCTTTAATGTTTGAAAGTTTCCCTGTTTACGAAGGGATTAAGACATCACTAGAAAGTAATTCAGGATATTCAACTTGAGTTTGAAAGTTTCCCTGTTTACGAAGGGATTAAGACACCTTTAGGGGCAATGAAGCATGATTTAATTAACGTTTGAAAGTTTCCCTGTTTACGAAGGGATTAAGACTTGCTTTGAACGCAGATACTGCTGAGTTGTTGTTTGAAAGTTTCCCTGTTTACGAAGGGATTAAGACACAGCTTCTGCAGCTTCTTGGGTATAGCCTACTTCCGTTTGAAAGTTTCCCTGTTTACGAAGGGATTAAGACGGTTCTACTTATGCATCCATTACAGCTTCTGCGTTTGAAAGTTTCCCTGTTTACGAAGGGATTAAGACCTTCAGGGTATGTAGGTGTTCGTTACAAGACATCTACGTTTGAAAGTTTCCCTGTTTACGAAGGGATTAAGACAGCATCAAGCTTAAGTACATAGTTCATAGGAAATGTTTGAAAGTTTCCCTGTTTACGAAGGGATTAAGACGACACAGACTGGTACAGGGCGCACCCCTCCTGGGTTTGAAAGTTTCCCTGTTTACGAAGGGATTAAGACGATCCTAATACGCCATTGCTAATGATGTTCTTAAGTTTGAAAGTTTCCCTGTTTACGAAGGGATTAAGACGCTAAAAAGTTGTCTGCTATATCTGGGTTGTTGGGTTTGAAAGTTTCCCTGTTTACGAAGGGATTAAGATAGACCGCTATTTTTATATTTACCCAATATCTAATGCGGGTATTATAAAAATAGTTTTTTATGTTTATTTTTTGAAACGTTTTATGGCCCTATCTAAATTATTGTCACTGTTTTTCTGTTAATACGCTAAAGCTCATTCATTCATGTTATAAATTTTATCGACAAATTTGTTAAAACGGACTTTAGACAGATGAATTGATTTAATTAACCTTAACGAAAAGTTAGGGGAATATGATGAAAACCTTATTTGTTGAAAAAAAAGCAATGGAACTACGATATGAACGGGCTTGTTTATTGCTTTATCATGAAGGAAAGCGCCTAACCAGCGTGCCTTTAAATCAAATAGATCGTATTGTCGTAGCGCCACATGTTGCATTAGCCGCAGGGGTGTTGGGTTTAGTTGCAGAAAAACAAGTGGCTTTAGTGGTGGTTAATACGCGATACCCTGATCGTACTGCCGTTTTATCTGGCACGATAAAAGGCGATGTTCATCGTCGTTTAGCACAATATCAATTACATCAAGACACTAAAGTACGTTTATATTGGGCTATTTTTATAGTTAAAGTTAAAATATTTAGGCAGCGTCAGTTATTGAAGAATTTACGTGTACGACGTCCTGATTTACGCTTAGCATTAACTCAGGCAATTGATGCATTAACCAAGCTAGGGTTAAGCTTTTCAAGTGATGAGTGTCCGCAGTCATTAGAAAGTCTACGCGGTAAAGAAGGAGCGGCAGGGGCAATCTTTTTTAAAGCTTATAAGCAAGTATTTTCCGCTAATTTAAAATTTATGGGCCGTAACCGACGCCCTCCTAAGGATCCCGTCAATGTGTGTTTGTCATTAAGCTACACCCTCTGTTATCACGAATCGGTTAATGCCATTAAAACAGTCGGTTTAGATTCTTCTTTAGGCTGTTTGCATGAGCCGTATTATCATCGTGATTCATTAGCGTGTGATTTAATGGAGCCATTAAGGCCGCTAGTAGATAAGTGGGTTTATCAGCTATTTCAGCAGCAAATAATACGTAGCGAGGATTTTTCCATGAATGAATCAGGCTGCGAATTACACAGTGCAGGTAAGCAGCGTTTTTATGAGGAATTTCGCCAGAAATCGCCTTTTTTTAGACGATTATTGCGTCGTTATGCACGCTATACTGCCAATATCGTGTGTCAATATGAGCAATCACAAAGCTAAATATTTAGTTTGTTACGATATTTGTGATGCGAAGCGTTTACGCCGCATACATCGCTTGGTAAGAGATTGGGGGATACCTATCCAGTTTTCTATTTTTGAAGTAGAAGTACTGCCCAAACAATTTGATAAACTAAAAGCAGAATTATCGCAATTGATGGATTTAGCTGAAGATAAAGTGATGTTTTATCGTTTAAGCCCTGAGCAGGATAGAGTTTGTTTGGGCGTACAAGTGCAAACCGAGGATTTATTGTTTCTGTGATGGCGCAATAAGCATGACAAATTTGTCTAAGCAGTCAGCCAATAAAATAGCCAGTATTCTACCTGTAATTTAATTATTTTAAGTCGCGGGGGATATATGCTTATTGCAACAGGTACTATTGAAGAACAGCATAGCGACTTTGACGAAGCGCAGTTAAAACAGTCAGACCCTGTGTTGTTTGCTTTAATTTCACATAGAGCAAAACAAGACGCATGGACTGAGGAAGACTATGTGCAGTGCTTTAAAGCAAAGCGATTGGATATTTTAGCGAAACTCGGGTATCCCAAACGTAAACTTGCTCTTAAATTTATGCGTAAAATTAGCATGGAAGCGTGTGATTATAGTTTTTTGTATAACTTGAATTATTGGCTGCGTAACGAGATGCTTTCCGCATTAAGTTATTATTCAGACTTAAGCTTGAATCACCTTAAATTATTTCGTAGATGTCCTTATTTGATCGCACTGAAGTGGACTTATAGCAATAAGGAAATAGCGCAAGTGAAAGATATTCAGCCGCTAATAGAAAAAATGAATGCGGCTAAGCGCAAGGCAGAGCAAATTAATTCGCTAAAAAGTACTCTGGCTAAGATTCATAAAATGAAGGCATTAGCCGATATTGATGATATTCACCTATCGCTGAATAATTCGTTATTACTGCATCATATTGCTAAAAATAAAATACTGTACCCGCTCCCTCCTATAAAAGGCAATGAATACATTAAGCCGATTGAAAACTCGATTACTTTAGTGATTGAATCGATAAAGCAAGATAATTGCGCTTGGACTTACCACCATGACATCGTGGCAGGTGAGTATTTTATGTATGAAATCATACAGCCAGAGCGTGCGACATTAGGTTTAATCATTAATGATAACGGCTGTTTGGAGATTGATCAGTTATTAACAAAGAAAAACAATGAGCCGTCTATTGATACCACTGAGTTTGTACAAAGTTGGTTTGAAAATAGTGACTAATTCAATGTGGATTGGATCTTAGTGACAAATTTGTGATAACTGAAGATTTAAATAAGGCATGTTCTAATAAACAAATAAAAGCGATACGGAATCAGTAAGCGATGTGCAGGTCGATCGCCAGCCGTTTTATCATTTCATAAGCTCGCTTGAATCAATATAATATAAGAGACGAATTATGCTATTTAATGTACTTTTAGGCATCATCATTTTCACCGCTATTATGAAAGCAGCGATATTTTTTGTGGCAATAGTAGCATTGATCCTTACTATTAAAATTCTGTCATAATCATTGCGGCAACAGCAGAAAAATAACTTCTTTTCATAAAGGGTGGCTATAATAATGCGCCAATTTTTAGTGAAATAGCTGGAAAACCTCTCTTTTTCATCATTAAAAATTCCCTATAAACCTTGATTGAAAAGAGGAAGTGTGACTTGTTGATTTTAAAGGTTTTATAGAATCTGTCGGTTTGAAAGTTTCCCTGAAATCTAAAAAGGCTGATGCCTTTCAGCTGTACATTCATGCCAGTCTATTATTGCAGAGATTAAGGGTGTGGAGCTCGCTATTTCAAGAGCAGATGATGAGCTTAAAAAGCGTGCTTATAATTTAAAAAAACTCACTGAATCTGTTAATTGCGAAACCACTGATTTTAATGAAAAGGCGTGCTCATTAAAATTACTGATTTTTGAGGGTTATAAGCTATAAACGCTTCCAAGGTTATTAGATCATTACACAAATTTCCTTAAAAAATACTGAAATTGTACTGAATTTGGCACCTGAAACTGTTTTTAGGTAGGTATCAAAATGCCATTTTAGGGGCCTAGCGCGATAATGAGAATTGCTAGCATATCGTTATGAATGGTTATATTGACTTGAAAATTCATTTTACCAAAGCTAAGTTAAATCTTGTTAATTCTCGATTTCACATTAGAGACTACCCCCAGTAATCTAGTTGATTAGACATCTTCCCTAAATAAACTTTAGTTCATTAATACCTGGTTCTTACAGGGTTGAAGGTTTTTTCTTATTACCATGAAATCCCTTGTAGAGCCTTAGCTTTAGGCGATTACATAATTATTTTGGAAAGATGCCTATTTAACTTAGTGCATGTTTGACGGAGAAAAAAATTTTATAGCATTAAGCGAGAGTGAAGAATTCTACTTGGGAAGACTGAATAGTGTAACTAGTGTATTTTTTAGTAAATGAGTTATTAAGTGATGGGGATGATATTTTATCCAATTAAATCATAGTGATATAGTGATATTATATTCGTGATGTTAATGTAATTTATAGGAGAAAATATATGTCATCACACTTTATAGAAGGTACAACTGTTGCTGAATTTATAACGGATGCGATTATTGCGTCAGGTAAGACACAAAAGCAAATAAGTTTAGATCTTGGTTACGATAACCCAAATATTATTACTATGTTTAAGCAAGGGCTTACACCGGTTCCTTTAAAGAAGATTGGACCAATTTCTCAAGCGTTAGATGTTGACCCTGTGCATTTTTTGCGTTTAGTTATGTTGGAGTATATGCCTGATACATATCAAGCGATAGAACAAGTATTAGGCGCTCCATTATTAACGCAGCATGAGAAGGTGTTAATTGAGTCTTTTAGAAAATCAACTAACCGGTCTGATCCTGCGGGTATTTTTTTAGGAGGAGATGATGTGAAGATTATGACGGGTTTTTTAATTCCGTATCAGTCTGATGGAGTAAAGGATTTATATAAAGATGAATAGGTGTAATAAATAGAATAATCGTGTAGATTATGGTAAAAACTATGTTGCATTGCTACATGAAACTGCTACATAATTACAAAAACTATCCGTCTTTACGGGGTTAAGTCTAAATCTGGCCGATTCGAAGAACAAGCAAAGTTGCAGGAATTTCGTAGAAATTTCAATCACTTTGATTGAGCGGCCGATGGCGCACGCCTGGAAAGCGTGTATACGGTAACGTATCAAGAGTTCGAATCTCTTACTCTCCGCCAT
>ENA-OSET01003023-OSET01003023.1-sediment-metagenome-genome-assembly--contig:-NODE-3023-length-15696-cov-40.202830_pt1 | contig 15696 bp, 13 predicted proteins | sample MGYA00237882_ERZ534229 | MGnify/ENA primary metagenome ERZ534229 (study PRJEB26408, sample SAMN06266212) | sediment metagenome | isolation source: Hudson Canyon methane seep mesocosm | place... | reverse complement strand
TGTTCTGGTGACGTCACGATACGGAAGAAACCTTTGCCTATACCGCCACCTTGAGCATCGATATAACGCTGCATTTCGTTCAAACGTTGAATCTGCAAGCGAATACTGTCCATCGTATTACAGCTATTTGGATTGATCCAACTCGCAGGGTTAACGGTTGACTGTATAGAACAAAGCACCTCATTTTCGACGATATGTGTCACAATCATTCGCTGCCCGCCAAGATAGGCACGCTCCATCCATTTATAGTAATACCCCATATGACTCATCTGCTTATAGTTTGGCCAGTGAGGGAATTCAGGATAGCCACGGGTATCGTATCGGTAATTCACATCACCATAGGCTTGCAGATTACCAATGATATCTAACGCGCCCCAGTCGCCATGGACATATTTACTATCACCTAGCGCACTTTCAACACCATAAGGATGAAATGGCTTGCCATGCATGAACTTTCCGCCCATAAATTCATAGGAGGTGATGTGTGTATGTGGATCAATGAAACCACGAACAGGCTCGTTAACATTACCTTTTAAAGCATCAGTATTGCCTGCAACATTGGTTTCAATTTCAGGTGCGGGAGTACAACCGCTGTTAGGCACTAGTCGAAACCACTCTTCGCTCGTAAAAAAGAAGGGGTTAAGCAAGTCAATAAAATATATCCCATTACTGCTCCAGTTATGGCGCAACCATTTGTCTAGTGAGTTGCTGTTAAAACGATAGAGGTTTTCACCATTGACTGCTTTTGAATCTACACGCCAATCAGAATGTTTACCCGAAACAGTTCCTGCGGTTATGTCCGCTGGAAAACGTGTATCGAGATAACGTCCATCTACGTTATAGGGCCTGAAATAACCTAAAGATGAAGGTTTCATAAAAAACTTGGCCGCCCCCGAAATATCTGTTGCCTTAAAGTCATAACTACGACCATCATTAATAAGACCTCCACTATAGTAAGCACGCATATACTTACCATCATGTGGCGACTGAACGGAGTAACAACCTTGTGCTAGTGAATGGACAGGATCTGGAATCTCGCTTGCTTGCCCTCCTGTAGATACGAGTGCGGAGCAGCTCAAAATGGCTGACGTTAAGAACTTAAATTTCATGAACTCACCTTTTTTATTTATTTTATGGTGCGACGATACAGCCTAAATTCATCACCTTTTATTGTTACTTTTAGTCTTAGATTTTTTGATTACATTGAGTACCTTCACGACTCTATCATGGTGCACTCAACGACCTCGCAGCCTAAAAGATCAAATATTTTACATATCGGCTCAACTATCAACTAAGTACAAAAATATTACAGAATCAACGACTGGTACTTTTGGTTCCGATAACTTCTCATAAATCAGCCTTCTTTCGTGATAAGCTCTAATGACAACAAAAATAAAAATTGAACTAAGTAAAATCATGAGTTACGACTACAAAGCTTCCATTCAATATATTAAAATTGCTAGTCAATTTGCAGTAGCAAATAATGTCAATTTAACTGAGTTACAACATGCTTTCTCACTACCTTCTAACAGCCAAGTTCCAGACAACAAAAAGCTTCCACTTGGTAAGATCCTAGACTTTTGGCATCAAGCTGCAGAACTAACTTCAGATAAAGCCTTTGGTTTACATGCAGGGGTCAACTGTCATTTATCAAGCTATGGAATTTTCGCCCACGTTTTAATGAACTGTGACCATGTCTATAACGCGATCCGTCTCACCAACCAATATAGTTACCTGCTAAATGAAGCTTTTGAAAACACATTAACGACCGAACAAGAGATCACAATTTACACCTTGGAATTTCTACTGCCACATGTAGCAGCACCTCAAATTATTGAGTTTCATTTTGCTTCAATGGTACAAATGGGCAAACAGATTGTTGCACGGAAAGATAGCGATAAGGTTCACCCCGTTCGAATTGAATTTTGTCACGCACCTCTCACGACACTTGAAGAATATAAGCGTATTTTCGAATGTGACGTGGTATTTGAACAAACAGAAAATCGGATGATCTCCCTACAAGAAGCATTACTGACACCTACTAACGCGCCCAACAAAGGGCTTTACCACCACCTTCTTAAACAGGTAGATGCAATTTTTCAGGCAAATCTGAATCAAAAATGCCATAGTCGTAAAGTCAGCGATTATTTGAAATCAGAAAAAGAATGGGTTCAGTGGCCAACACTAGAAGAAACTGCCGATGCTTTAGGGACGAGTCCAAGTACCCTAAAACGAAAATTAAAACATGAGGGCGGTTCTTTTCAAGAAATTTTTGACGGTATCCGCTATCAACGGGCAAGACACATACTCCGGTCGAATAAATATACGGTGAGTGAAGTCGCTTACGCTATGGGTTTTTCTTGTGCTGCATCATTTGGGCGCTCTTTCAAACGCTGGAGTGGCATGTCTCCATCAGAATTTATGCGTTAAATTCGATGACACCATTCCTGAAAATCAACGCGACCCGAACTTCATAAAAGACAAGTTAAAACCAGAACTTTCTGGGATTCTAATTTAGGCTATTGAAGCCTGTATTAAAAAAACTAAACGGACAGTACATTTAAGTAAGCATTCTCCAATCTTAGCTAGAACTAGTTCAAGCATATTGACCTGCCCTCATTCAACCAGACATATATTATTTTATTCATACTTAAGCAGCATCTTTTGCCACATTGGATCGTCATTCATATTAACAATGATACTTTCAATGTACTTGTAATGTTTAGCGTACTTTAGAGGCAATAGAATGTGGCGAGAGTATTTATCATGTGGAATTGATGACTTATGGAATTGACCTTGCCAGCCATTTTCTTTCACTAAATAATCTAGTGTTGAGCGGCTAACAATACCGGTATCAATTCGTTTATATAAAAGCATTTGTAAAACAGAAGATTCACTCTTTAAATCTGTCTGCTTAATGCCACCGGCCTCAACAACTTCGGTAATACCAAAGTAATAAAAACCAAGCACACCGCCCAAACTTAAACCCTTCAGAGATTTAGGGCCGAGGTATTCAAAAGGCGCCTCTGCATGAGAAACCACCTCATCTTGATCTTGAAAAATGGTTGATGTCCATAAGTACTTGGTTTTTGCCTTATCCTTGAACCAGACTGGATTAACGCCAATTAGAATGCCATTCAATTCACCACGATTAAGATATATTTCTAATCTTTTACGAGGCATAAACCTTGTCTGGAATTGGTAGGGGCCCGCTTTACTGTTTAAATATCTGGAAAAATCAAAATATAAGCCCGTTTTTTCTTCAACACTAATTATATATGGAGGCTTTAGATGGTAGGCATAAATAGTTACCTGCTCTTTGTTTGCATAAGAACTAGAAGAAAGAAAAGACAGTAAAATAATGAAACCGATTATCGGTTTTTTTTTGGATAGTCTAAACATTAAATAACAAGAGCTTATATTATCAAAATATTGCATAACTCTTCTTATTCCTGAGTGGAAAAGTAACTCATTCAATTAACAGAACTATAAAGAAAGAATAGTAGAATTACTTCCATAATTCTAGTTCGCTTAGCGACACCATACCTATGTGAATTGAGGCGCTTTCCGGTTATTCAAACCTAAAACGATAATATCGATATTAATCAGAGACTTGCGATTTCATAAACAACTCAACTAGCTCCACTCATAAATGGGTGCAACAGTTTTGAATCCCTCTGTTTTGTCGAGACTAACCATGGACATTCTCGTTCATTTCAATAGTGGATTTTTTGTGTCATAGATATTCGAAAATGAGGTCATACCAACATCCTGTACTATCCTATTAGTACGGAGGAACTATGAATCTACGAACTCTGGTTTGGTTAGCGGCGCTTACCTATACATTTGTCATTGGAGGAGGCTTATTATGCTACCGCTTGTTTGTTGTTTATCCTCCAATCGCAGCTGCAACACTGGAAAAGCATCAAAATGACATTAAAGCCATTCAGACCACGTTTAGTAATGAGCGTGAAGCTTTATTACGATTCAATCAGGATTGGGCAAAATGGAACGATAGTTATGAGTTCGTTGCACGACCAAATTATAACTATATAAAACTGAATATAAAAAGCCCCTCTTTTTTAGCATCTAATATAGACAGCGTTATTTTTTTAACCCTTCAAGGTAAATCGAGTTATTTTGCCGAAAAAATTAACAATCAATTTATTACGAAGAATAATACTGACGACTTAAATTACGATATTAACAATCAACTCTTGCTGAATCAGGATAAACAATTTGGGTTAATCCGAAGGAACGGAAAATTAGCCTATTTTGTCAGCCATCACATACAAGATAGCGAACAGAAATTAGCATCTAATGGCGTACTCATATTTATCAGGCAATTGACGAAAGACTTTATCAAACGCTTAAATTTAATTTCTAATGTAAACTTCAAACTAGCGTCATATAAGCATGTTAGCGAGCCTGATCTAACACCCTTATCTGAGCTAACTATTCATGAATTAAGCAATAAATACTCAGCCAGTCTGGTAAACATAAAAGGGCAAAACATTGCTCAAATCGAAATTTTATATCCAGATTCCAGCATGCCCACCCCTCTCGATAAAACCTCTATTATCAGTATATTGGTACTTATACTATTACCAATAACGATCACTCTTCTTCTTAACCATTTTTTCTTACTGCCGATCATTGGAATGTTTAACCAGATAGGGGAAATGAAAAAGACAGGAGAGGTCAACCTTCTTGCTCAGAAAACTAATATCGTTGAAATAGATGGCTTTTTGAAAACATTTAATCGTTTGGTCGAAAAAATTAATGAGCAGAAGGAAATACTAATTGCAGATTCGATCACTGATGGCTTAACCCAAATTTATAACAGAAAGTACTTTGACCAAACCTATGACCGAGTTTGGCGGACTACCGCAAGAAACCATAATCCAATTGGTATCGTTATGCTGGATATCGATTTTTTCAAAAATTATAATGACTATTATGGTCATTTGCAGGGTGATGAGGCTTTGAAGCTTATCGCCAAAACATTGAAACAGATTGATCGTCGGGCAGATAGCACGCTAGCACGCTATGGCGGAGAAGAATTCGTATTCATATTCCAACCCAAGAGCACGACCCAACTAGAAAATATGTTAATTAAACTGGTAGAGGCCGTTCGATTATTAGCGATCGAACATAAAGAGTCTCAAACAGCCAATATAGTTACCATTAGTTGTGGAGCATGTTTCATACAACAAGGCGGGGCCTGGATGAAAAATAATAAAGAGGCGGCATTGAAATGTGCTGATGACGCCCTTTATCGGGCTAAGGCCAATGGACGTAACCAGTATTACTTCCAATCATTTGAAATCAAAGACAGATAAATATAAAGCGATTAGCTCCTTTTAATCACGCGGCACTAGCTTTACTTAATATTATAATCGTAACGCACAGGGTAACCGCCCCGCATAATCATCACTGTCACTTTTTCTTCTTTAGCAAGACTGTCCCATAGCGGGTTTTGCCCGCTATGAACCCATTGATCATTGACCCGAAGTAATACATCACCCGTCTTAAATCCAAGAGTATTATAGAAACGCTGATCAACAATCTCGTTAAGCTTGATTAAGTGATGACCCTCAACTACATGGTCAGCATTATAAAAATGCTGCTCCAATTCACCTTGATTAATTAACTGAGACTCCAGCCACTCTTTTGATAGCACCATTTCGCCAGTGGCGGGAATTTCTCTTCGCTTCATTTCTTCAGCCAATGCTTCGTCATCATATGATGGTTCAGAGTCACTCGCTTTTACTGGTTCCTGCTGAGTCAAAATGTCTGACGCTATGTCGTCTAAATCATGCCCCATACTGGACTGCAGTACCACAAACTCGAGCGCCCCCTGATTGTCGATTAGAATACGCTGGGTTTCAATTTTAACGAGTTGAACATTTTCAAAAATAAAATCGCCTTCTTTATAGTTAGCTTCCTGCTCACTCTCCGGTAGTTTAACCAATGCTATAGAGGTATTTTCGTTGCCGGTAGCATGGCTACTTACCGTCGTTGCCAGAAGTAAAATCGGTAGTTGTGATTCAGTAGGTGTTTGCTCTTCTGCTGATTTAAAGTCATAACCAAGTTGCGCTAACTCTTGATCTATATAAAAGCGGTAAGCTTCAAAGCTTTGCGCCCCCTTGGTGTATAAACCGTTAATGAAGATCACCGGAACACTTCCTAGTCCCATATTGTTTGCCATATCCATGTCTGATTTGATCGTCGCCTGATAAGAGCTTTCATCTAGACAGTGTTCAAAATTAATTAGATCGAAATTAAGTTGCTCAGCAATATTCATAAAACGCTGTTTATCGAGTTTTGAGACATCTGAATAGAGCGCACTTTGATATGCCCAAGGTGACCCAGCGGCTTCAGCGCAATGGTAAGCGTTGGCTGCTGCGACACCATATCGATGAAAACCTTGAGGTAAATCATAAAAGTTGAACGCTATTGCTTTACCGTAATGCTCTTCCAGCTGTTTGATGACAGTTTGTAAGCGCGCACAATGTGATGACTGGTAACTACAAAAAACAGACATCAAAATTATCGCGTCTCGCTCACCCTTTATGGGGCGTTTATCACTTGGTAGCTGAATACGCGGTGGCGGAGGAGGACTTAATAAAATTTCCGAGATCAAAGCCTCTGATGAATCCTCGCTAAAGAGCTGTAGCCTCTGTGCAATCATACGGTTCAGCATGTCTTTGCGCAGTTGATATTTCCGCCACTCTAAATCGAATAAAGTAAATTGAATAGCAGTATCAAGTTCTTGCAAATTAATTGTTTGGTCGCCAATGCTGGCAACAATCGTCTTGGACTGAGGGGGTGATACTTCAGCAACGGTTTTAACAACCTGAAGTTCCGTTACTGATTTAGAATTAGTGGAGGCTGTGTCTTGGCTACATGCCACAAGCCCAGATAAAAACAAGGGTAGGATAAATATTAAGCGAAGCATCATTGTCTGACCAAGAATTTATTATTGTTTGAATTGGGTACTTTACACAACTAAATAAAGCTTTGCCATTTGGGCAAGCTGTTTAACCGGAACCCAGCTTTTTTATGGTTACTTAGAAATTAAAAAAATAAATATCGGGTAATACTCTCGAATTATATCTCTAGCATAACCAACTCAAAAGTACTTTCCTCTTTCTAGTTAGAGAAAAGTACTAGAGTTGATCATATTTTTTACAACAATAACGTCCCTGTAGTACTTACATAAAACCTACTACTGAAATGGGTTACCATTCCACATAAGTTCAGCAATCTTGCTTTGAGTAGCAACGTTAGGGTGGAAGCAGTCTGCGCCATTGATTTCATCCGCACCGAAGGCGAACGTACCACCAGAAGGCGTATTTTCATCCACATACTCAGCAACTAGCTCGATACCATTTGGATTCAAACCGTTAGAATTGGTATTGTAGGCTTCAACTTCTGCACGGGTAATAGCGTTATATTGTTGTTGTGCCGCTGCAACACCTGCATGACGTGTCGCCATTGTTTCACCATTTAGTACACCTGGGTCAGTAACGATACGGCAAACATCATAGCTTGACCAAAGCGAATCACAGTTAACATATTCATCTGCATCCTGCTTGTCGACACCAGCTTGGCGAATGTCTTGTACACGAGGTACGCTGCCCATCAAAATACTTGAATTTGCTGGCAAACCTGACATAAGCGTATTCAGACCTGTACGTACCGCTTGACGCCACTCTTCACCAGTATAAAGAGGGTCGTTACAGTTTGCTGGGTCCACACAGTCACGACTACAAATGTCGTTACCGCCGAAAATCATTTCCACATGATCTGGTACAGGTGATTGTGCCACGATCATCGCTGCTTGCTCCGCAAAAGGACGCTCGGTATCATTTTTGCCAACCATTTCTGCGCCGGTTTGAGATGCATCTTTGTTCGCGGTAATTGAAGCATCTATAGCTTTATAGCGATCATGAACAGAATTTACGGCTGAATCCCAGCCATCAAACCAAGAATGCCAAGGCTGGTCGGCATTCCCAGCAATACACCATAAGCCAAAGATAGAAGTGTTGTAGGTACAATCAGCGCCAAAAGCTCGCGTAATACTATCCCCAGCAGCAGCTGCTGCAGTTACTCCGCTTGAAGGTGGTGGCGGAGGCGGTGGTGGTGGCGGGTTGCCTGCGTCATCGAAAGAGGCTATCAGGCTGACATCACTATAGGTTTCATAAGCATTTAACATGACGCTATAAGTGCCTGTCTGAGCTGTGCTGATATCACAAGTTTCACTATTTCCCCATTTATAGGGCCGACAGTCCCAGTTGGAACTTGAAGCTTGGCTACCAAATTTAACATACAGATCCGCATCGCCACTGCCACCCGACATACTAAAACTTAGGTTAGTTGCGCCTGCAGGAACAGCTAACTCATAGAAGGTATTGCTACCCGAAGCACCGCTTAAACTTGTTAACGCGGTGCCGTTATCTAATGCTGTAGCTGCTAAAGCTGAACTAGCTACAGCAGACATCGTGATAGCGGCAATGGGGGTTGAAATGAGCTTGAAAAGCTCGTTCTTTTTGACTTTCATAAATACACCATTTCGTTGATAAGATTTTATAGTTATAAACAACGGAAATGATCTAACGCTCAGGCCAGATCAAACCATGGCGTCCGTGCATTGTTGAGCCAAGCTTGAGCTTAACTCAGGTAACGTTAAAACCATAAATAGCAGTACGGCATACTTCTTAATAAGCAAACTAACTTAATAAGGTATAGATCTGAGCTATCTGGTCTAACGTTAATCCTACGGTCCAAATGCATATGAGTTTTGTTCATTTGGACATTTTTTCACTATATCACTTTGTAAGTAAATTACGTCTAGTGAGTTAACAAAAAGAACTCTAAAGACAATAAATTTACCTCTAATGATAACTTTTCGTTCATGGATAAAGCATTGAAAGAACTTTTAAGAATTAAAATTGGTTATTTTGTTTCTTTTCGAATATTTTTTGTCAATATAGACGAAATAAAAAATATTTAAATAAAAGAAATTTTCATCCTAAAAAGCAGGCCAAATAGAGACTTCATATTTAGCTTAAGCAGTCGAGCCCTTTAATGCATTTTTCATAAAAAGTGTACGTAGCGGTAAATTTCATTATTTATACTATAATTTTATTCGATTAGAGTTTCACTATGGGGTAGATCTTGGAGATGCTATGCGTTCATTAACTTCATTTTTCTTATTATTCATAATGACACACATGGCTTATGCTGAGCAGTTAAATTCTGCCACAGCTAAGTGGAGCCCATACGCTATGGAAAGCGAAGAAAGCACTTTAAACGGTATTGCAGTCGATATTTTTAACCAGATTATTAGTCGCTCCGGCCATACGAACGAATCTACACTGCTCCCCACTAAAAGATTAAATGCGTTATTCGATACCAACAAAATCGATATCAATTTTGCTGACTCGCCGAACTGGAACCCTAAAAGATCAGGCCCTCAATATGTTTTCTCAGACCCATACATGCACGTCGCTGAGTATATTTACTTTAAAGAAGGCAACGACCTAACCGTCAGCCAGCCAAGTGATTTAAATGGGAAAATCGTCGGTATCAACTTTGGATATTATTATGAAGATTTCACACCTTTTTTCAAAAAAGAAAGCATTCGCACTTACGAAAGCCATACGGCCAACAAACTTGTCAGCCAATTGAGTGCCGGCCGTATAGACGCTATTTTTCTTGATGAGATTGCATTTAAACATTTACTCAATGAAGAAAACTTATCACCAATATCCTTTAAGCGTGGTAAGCAGCTATCTATGGCGCCTCTTGGTTTAAAGATACGTATTGAGAAAAAGCACCTGCGTGCGAAATTCAACCAAGTCATTGCCGAATTAATAAAAGATGGCAGCATTAAACAAATCATTAATAATTACACGACACCTAACAACCCTTCAGGCATTGCTCCATAATGAGCTTTAATAAAATTATAGCTCTCAATGAAGCCGTCCTACTCAACTATTAAGATGCTTTAAAGTGTATAGCATTAATGCCCTGATCGAAGAGGATGAATAAAGCATTTTCATCTATTTTTTAGTCGATGCTTTTCCCTGAAAAGGTGCAATATTCTCTATTGGCGTATCTTGTCGATCGAGTAAACCAACATCAAGCACAGGTGATGCATCTATATGCTGCGCATCCATCATTTGAGCTACACGCTGAAGCGATGAAATAATCATGGTTTTCTCCCATTCCTGAAGATCACCAAATTGACGAGTAAAATGATCTTGAAGTGGAATTGGGGCATCCTTCAGAGTCGTGTGAGCTGCTTCGGTTAGGTAAGCATGCACCTTTCGCTTATCCTCTTTCGAACGCTCTCTATAAGCCAAGCTTCGCTTTTCCAAACGATCCAAAATTGCAGTCACCGTCGCCTGACTCAAGCTCATTTTATTGGCAATCTCACCAATAGTCAGCTCGCCATTATCCCTAATAATTTGCAATAGTAATATTTGGGGCGCAGTTAGGCCGGTGGTTTTTGCTAGATGCTTGGAGTGCAAATCAGTGGCACGTATTACCCTGCGCAACGCTATCAGTACTTCTTCTATGCTACTCAAGAAACTCCCCTCTTTAAATATGCATCAAACTCAACAAATTAACCTCATTTAGTGCGCGGTAAAATGCAATTCTGTTGTTAGTTTGTCAAATATTTCTTTGTTATCTACTTATTTTATTGATTTATAGCTCGCTTCACACAATATTTTGTTTCGTGTACAATGCTTAACCTACAAAATTGAAGGACTAAAAAAGCTTAATAAGAGTAAATTCTAGTCTATTTAAAGAGCATTTTTACTCTTTTAACGGTTTTAAGAAATAATATTGTTTCGTCCACTAATAAATAGTCCTGTAAGGAGTCATTACTCAATTGGGCACAAAAGCGCTATTACGTGCGCCATCACCTGAAGATGGGGTAGCCGTTCACCAATTAGTTGAGCGGTGCACACCTTTAGATCCGAATTCCTTATATTGCAACTTATTGCAATGTAGTCATTTTTCCAGCACCTCAGTAGCCGCTTTTTTAAAGGGCGAACTTGTGGGTTTTATTAGCGGCTACTGTGTCCCCGAAAGAACAAACACTTTGTTCATTTGGCAAGTAGCAGTTGATAAGTCTGCCCGAGGTCTGGGCTTAGCAGGAAAAATGATCGCAAACCTTCTTGAGAGAGATCAATGTAAATCGGTAGATTTTATTGAAACGACTATCACGAAAGAGAATCAAGCTTCATGGGGGTTGTTTGAAGGAGTAGCCAGACGCCTCAACACAGAGCTTAAGCAATCAATCATGTTTGATAAGGCCGCACATTTAAATAATGAACATGCTTCTGAGATGCTGGTTAAAATTGGCCCGTTATCCGCGCCATCGCCAACGCACAAATAAACTTATTATCTGGAGAAATTTAAATTAATATTTTTGATGAAATTGAGTCTGAAGTTCAGTCATATGCACGGGCATTTCCTCGCGTATTCCACCGCGCAAAGGGTGAGCATATGTACGACGATGAAGGCAATGAATATCTGGATTTCCTAGCAGGCGCAGGCACGCTAAATTATGGCCATAATCACCCTGCTTTTAAAACCTTATTATTAGATTATATTAATAGCGATGGCATCACTCACGGCTTGGACATGCATACAAAAGCCAAGCGGGAATTTCTTGAAGCGTTTAATGAAAAAATTCTTAAACCCCGTGAGTTAAGTTATGTTGTTCAATTTACTGGGCCAACCGGAAGTAATGCCGTAGAGGCAGCACTTAAATTAGCGCGCAACGTAACGGGCCGCGAGAACATTATCGCGTTTACCAACGGTTTTCATGGCGTTAGTTTGGGCTCATTGGCAGCAACTGGAAACTCTCATCATAGAGGTGCAGCGGGCGTTAGCTTAAACGGCACTAGCAGAATGCCTTTCGATGGTTATTTGGGCGAAGATGTCGACACCACCGCTTACCTTGATAAGGTTCTATCCGATTCCAGTAGTGGTATCGATTTACCAGCTGCAGTGATCGTTGAGACAGTGCAAGGTGAAGGCGGTATTAATGCGGCGAGCTTTGAATGGCTTCGAAATTTGGAAGCGGTGTGCAAAAAACATGAGGTACTGTTGATTGTCGATGACATCCAAGCGGGTTGTGGGCGGACCGGGACGTATTTCAGCTTCGAAGAAGCAGGCATCAAACCGGATATTGTGACCATGTCTAAATCTTTAGGCGGCTATGGTTTGCCTTTTGCTGTGGTATTATTCAGCCCAGAAATAGATCAATGGAAACCAGGTGAACATAACGGTACTTTCCGTGGCAACAACTTTGCGTTTGTTACTGCAAAAGCCGCCATTGACCACTTCTGGTCAGATAATCATTTTTCCCAAGAAATAAAGCGTAAAGGTGAATATATTGCGATGCGTCTTAACGCCATCGTAGAAAAAAACGGTGAAGGTAACTTTACTACACGCGGCCGTGGCATGTTCCAGGGAATCAACTGCGTTGATGGCGAGCTAGCAGGAAAAATCACCCGAAGAGCTTTTCAGAACGGACTCATTATAGAAACTAGCGGTGCAGATGACCAAGTAATCAAATTCCTCTGTCCTCTCATCATCAGTGATGTAAATTTAAAAAAAGGCATCGATATTGTTGAAGAGGCAATTAGCTACGTTTGCGCGAAAGAAGAGGCCATGCCAGAAGAGAACGATTATTTTGACGACGTACACATTGATAGCGAATAATTTTTTAGTGTAGAAGAATTCAGCCGCACGCTTATGATTTAAAGCCAAGGCTGATTCAAAAAATCATTACTATAAGTTAGGAAATAATATGATTGTTAGGCATTTAGCGGATGCAGAAAAAACTAGCCGAAAAATAGTCTCACCAGATGGTAATTGGGATAGTACTCGATTGTTATTGAAAGAAGATAATATGGGGTTTTCTTTTCATATTACCACTATTTACGAGGGCGCTGATTTTCAAATGCATTATCAAAATCATTTGGAATCAGTGTTTTGTATGTCAGGGGAAGGCGAAGTTGAATCAATGATTGATGGTAAGAAATACCCTATTACACCAGGGACAGTATATATATTAGATAAGCATGACAAACATACACTTCGAGCTTTTAAAGAAATGAAAATGGCTTGTGTATTTAATCCTCCGCTAAATGGTAAAGAAGTTCATAACTCTGATGGCGCTTACGAACTAGATGCAGAGACGATTGCGTAGATTCAATAGGCGAGGCATATGTAAATTTGCTGTAATTTAGCATTTAACGTATACCCGCTATGTTTAAATAGTGGAAGCTTATTCCCTGACTTAGGCGAAAGCCAGAAATAAACTTCCAAGCATTTTATAAAGGTATAGTAGTAGAATTATTTTCCATTTCTTTACCAAGATTTTGTTTAGGTATAAGTATCTATAACTCTCCAGTTATGGGCACTTATTAACCATTACTTCAACCTATCGCTACAACACTCTGTTTTCATGATGAGAACACTTATCGGTTCTTACAATTGATAAGAACCGTATTTTTAGACACATGTATTCTTGAGCTCATTATTTAACAGTTTAATGCAGGCATAAACTGTTTCAATAATTGGTGCCGGCGTATCAGTTAGGGTTGCTAGTTCTAGAATTGAGCCAATCAAGGCATCTATTTCCAACTCCCTTTTTGCTTCTACATCTTGCAACATCGAAGTCTTATGAGGCCCGACACTTTCAGCCCCTGCAATTCGTTTGGCAATACTATGGCGGAACTCAATACCTAGTTTGTTGGCAATAGTTTGCGCTTCCAGCATCATATTTTCCGCAAGTTTTCTAGTATCAGAAAAGCGGCAAATATCCACCATTGTGGCTCTTGTCAGGGCACTAATGCTATTAAAGGATAGACTCCCCCAAGCTTTAAGCCAAATTTCAGCACGAATATCCTCAACTACATAGGACTTGAGCCCTGCGTTAACCAACATAGCGGCAATTAAATTACAGCGTTCGCTTTTTTCACCATTTAACTCTCCGAGAGTAAAACGGCTACCTTCAATATGGTCAACTACGCCCGGGGACCCTACGGAAGCAGCAGCGTAAGCAACACAACCAATGATACGATCAGCATCAATATTTGCTTTAATACTACCTGTAGGATCCAGTGTGTTCAGGGTCAGATTATTCAGCTCACCTTTATGTTTCTGAAAATACCACCAGGGCAGGCCATTTTGTACGGTCATTACCACAGTATCAATACTCATTAAGGCACCAAGGTGCTCAGCAACAAACCTAATTTGGTGGGCTTTTAATGCAAGAATAATCAAGTCATGCGACCCTAAGTCATGACAATTATCACTGGCATTCAACTTATCAATAGCAGAGCTTGAGCCATCAGTCATTCTCAAAGTCAAACCTTCAGATTGAATGGCGGCCAACTGCTCACCACGATCTATAAACGAAACCTCTTGTCCTGATTTTGCCAGCTTGACACCAAGCAAGCTGCCAATTGCACCTGCTCCTACTATACAAATTCTCATCGCTTTTCCTGTCATCAATGTTGGTCTATTCACGGATTTGAAATTTATGATTAACTTACTGATTTTATTAAATAATGAGTAACTACTATTTATAACAACGACTACTAAGCAACATCTCTAAGAATAAACTGTTTACGTGCTCCTTTTCCTAAGGATATACACAAGCATAACTTGCTGAATTGAGCGTTGAGTTTTGTTTTAAATTTGATTGAAGGCGAATTTGTATATTCAGAAATGCTATAAAAGCTATTTCTTCCTATTGATTTGAGAGCTTGATAACACTCATAACGCATAAACGGCGCTAATCCTTTCCCTCTGAATTCGGGTAAAGTAAATGCATCATAGAGGTAAGCTTCATGTTTTTTAAGTGAGAATGGGTAGGGTTTATGGTTACACTCTTTTAAATCGGTCCAGGTGTAGGCGGCAATTTTGTTATTGTGCTTTAGCGCCAGACAAAGGTGACCCTGGTTTAGTCTTTCATGAAGTTTTTCAAGCGTTGTCCAAGGGTGCGTATTGGCTACTTCATTTAGGTCCGGAGGACCCAAAAATGAGGTTTTGTATGCCGAAAACTCATTGCTCCATTGTGGTTTTCCATTATAGTCTCCTTCTAAAACGATATAAAAAAGTTCCAATTTGATACCAATTTTAGCCAACCGAGCCAGAATGACATTTAATATTAGACCGTACTTCATTGCGTGAAATAGTGTATTGAGTTTCATGCGGGGTTGCTCCCAGTATGATTGTTTAAAAAATCATTAAACAGCACAATGAAGTATAGCGCTTATCTATCTTAGTATATTAATTAACCAATATTTATTATTTTCGCCTTTAGCTATTTTTATTTTTGATAATAAAGCGGTATATGAGCACTTTTTAGAAACAGGCATAACAGGTCATGGCTCAGCTGATATAGCGGCAGAGTATAAGGGAAAAGGTGACTCGGCTAGTTTGGCACTTGAAGTTTCACCCGGTGTGCACCTATATCAAATTACGGAAGCAGGTTTAGCGTTACAAGCGACTCTTCAAGGCAGTAAGTTTTGGAAAGATGATGAATTAAACTAATATGACTCTTTTATTGATGTGAAAAGGCTTTTAGGGGACTCTAAAAGCCTTTTTTATTTAATATAATATTTAGATTTTTGAGAGCTTGTGCATCATCGGAAA
>ENA-OSET01003022-OSET01003022.1-sediment-metagenome-genome-assembly--contig:-NODE-3022-length-15708-cov-3.874992_pt1 | contig 15708 bp, 17 predicted proteins | sample MGYA00237882_ERZ534229 | MGnify/ENA primary metagenome ERZ534229 (study PRJEB26408, sample SAMN06266212) | sediment metagenome | isolation source: Hudson Canyon methane seep mesocosm | place... | reverse complement strand
TTTTAACACCGCTTTTAATCGTTCTTCAAATTCACCTCTAAATTTTGCTCCCGCAATCAAAGCGCCCATATCTAGGGACAATAAACGTTTATGTTTCATGCCTTCCGGCACTTCACCATTAATGATGCGTTGAGCCAGTCCTTCCGCTATCGCCGTTTTCCCTACACCAGGCTCACCGATTAATACTGGGTTATTTTTTGTGCGACGTTGCAATACTTGAATAGTGCGACGAATTTCATCATCACGACCTATCACTGGATCCAACTTACCCTGCTCAGCCTGTGCCGTTAAATCTATCGTATATTTATCCAATGCTTGTCGTTGTTCTTCAGCATTCTGTTCTGTCACCTTTTCTCCCCCTCGCAACTTTTTAATTGCGAGTTCCAAATTAGATTTATTCGCCCCATGTTGGCGTAAGATATCACCCGATTTCGCTTTGTCCGTGACCATAGCCAGTACAAATAACTCACTGGAAATATATTGATCTTGGCGCTTCTGGGCCAATTTATCACTCTGATTTAATAGACGAACCAAATCCTGTGAGACATGGATGTTACCGGCATGTTCTTCAACGTTGGCAAAACGACTTAATTGATTCTCCAAATCCTCTTCATAAGCGATAACATCAACGCCACTTTGAGCTAATAGGGGTTTTACCGTTCCAGATTGCTGTTGTAGCAAAGCCAACATAAGATGAGTAGGCTCAATAAACTGGTGATCACGACCCACAGCCATGCTCTGAGCAACATCTAAGGCTTGTTGAAATTTGCTGGTAAATTTATCGACTTGCATCCTGAATCCCCATTAAAAAATCAGTGTTACTTATCACATGGGGGGAGCTGAATAAATATCAAGACATTAAAAGTATCATGCCTGATTTATCCCCTCATTTTCGCTGGTGTTTCAATTGCCAACGTAATATCTGCCAAACAGGCGGCTAACTGTTCTGGCTGACAAGATATTGCCTCACTCAAGGTTAAGATGACATTGCTGGGAATAATAGGTGCTAATGCTACCGACCCTTGTGCACCTACACCATCAATTCTAACCGGATAGATTTTAGCTTCAGACCACGCGGCCAAACGGGCGACTCCACCTTTAATTTTTCGCGGCGGTTCTGAGTCTAAATGAATTTTCCCATGTGGAAACAAGGCGACTACTTCGCCAGCTTGTAATGCTCGCAGTGCTTGCCTTAATGCCAGCTCTGGTTTGCCATGCCGATCAACAGGAATACAACCCGAAGCTTGAAATAACCAGTGCAATATCGGTCGCTCATATTCTTCTCGAGCGATTAAGAACCGTAACGGTCGCCGACTAGCTGAAATCAATAAGAAGGGATCTAAACCTGAAACGTGATTGGCTACCACGATGGCTGCACCTGAACCCGGGAGCTGAATTTCTGTTGCGGGCAATCGGTGTATGTATTTACATAACAGTCGGACTAAACCGTCAATCCAATTGACAGTAGGACCACCCCAGTCGACTTTCGATGCCTTATGACCTTTATAAATAACGAGGCCTATTACCATCAAAATGATAATAAACCACCACATCTTTAAGCCTCAAAGGGTGACGGGTCACCCATGCCTACTCGTACAACTTCAGGCATATCATCAATAATCTCAATAACTGTTGTTGGTTCAGATCCACAAAACCCGCCATCAATTACTAGATCCACCTGCTTACCGATTTGCTCAATTATATCTTCAGCATCGGTCATTGGCAGCTCTTCATCTGGCAGAATCAATGTTGAACTCATCAAAGGCTCATTCAGTTCTTCTAATAACGCTAAAGCAATGCTGTTGTCAGGAATACGTAAACCAATACTCTTTCGTTTAGCATGCTGTAAGCGACGAGGCACTTCTTTGGTCGCTGGCAGGATAAATGTATAAGGCCCCGGTGTATACGTTTTAATCATCCGAAATACCGCATTATTGACTTGTGAATACAGTGATATTTCTGACAAGTCGCGACAAACCAAGGTAAAGTTATGATCATCATCAAGTTGACGAAGACGTCGAATTTTATCCATCGCCGCCTTATCGCCGATATGGCAACCCAAGGCATAACCAGAGTCAGTTGGGTAGACAACTAATCCCCCCTTACGAATTATCTCGCAAGCTTGATTAATAAGACGTTTTTGTGGGTTTTCAGGGTGGATGCGAAAAAGCTGACTCATGGTTTTCCTAACTAAAAAATATTCGAGGCTGCACTAAATTTAGATTAATGTAACCGTTCAACGCGCCCAATCATGCCAGATCGGTGTACATATTTCTGGCAGCAGACTTAAGCGACCTAACTCTACCCAGCTATTCTCAGGCGTATGAAAGTCAGAACCACATGATGCGAGTAACTCTAACTTTTCTGCTAACCGGGCCAGTGTTTTGACTTCTTCAGGATGTTGTCGGCCAGACACTACTTCAAGTGCTACCCCACCCATCTCTTTAAATTCAGTACTTAAGCGACGTAATTTGGTTGCCGTCATTTTATATCTTGCCGGGTGAGCAATAACAGCCTGCCCCCCAGCAGCATTAATCCAGCTCATCGCATCTTCTAGGCTGGCCCATTGTCCCGGTACATAACCGGGCTTATTTCTAACAAGGTAACGTTTAAAGACATCATTGTTATCTTTAGCCAAGCCTTGTTCAACTAAAAACTGGGCAAAGTGTAAACGTCCTAACATCACATCGGAGGCATATTTTCGAGCCCCTTCTAGAGCCCCTTCTATGCCCGCCTTTGCTAAGCGTTTAGCAATCTCTTCCGCTCGGCCCACACGATAATCTCGCAACTTAGCCAAACCTTGCTGTAGTTGTTGATTCTTAATATCAATGCCCAAACCTACAATATGTACAGTCTTACTACCCCACGTTACTGATAGTTCAACACCGGCAATTAAATCAAGAGCGGTTCCTTGAGTGGCCATGACTGCAGCGTCAATGCCTTCGGTGCCGTCATGATCGGTCAACGCCAATACGTCAACATTATGCTCAATGGCACGTGCAATTAACGCTTCGGGGGTTAAAGAACCATCTGATGCGGTCGAGTGCGTATGTAAGTCATAACAAGTCATACGGCTTATTTTACGTTAGAATGCCGGTTATTACTGTTAAAACTAGAATTTGAGATGAAACTATTTTTTGATTTTTTACCTATTGTCCTTTTTTTCCTTGCCTATAAATTTGGTGGTGGCGTCTACCACTGGAATGGTCAGGAGTATGTTGTTCAAGGCATTTATGCTGCCACCGCGGTGATGATCGTGGCGACTATCTTGCAAACCAGCTATTCATGGTTACGTCATGGCAAAGTAGAAAAATCTCACTTAATCACCTTAGTGTTGGTCTTAGTCCTTGGTGGTGCCACGCTGTGGTTACAGAACCCTAACTTCATCAAATGGAAACCCACCGCGGTGAATTGGCTGTTTGCCTTAGCCTTTGCTGGAGCCCACCTGTTTACCGATAAATCGTTACTAGAACGCATGATGGCAGAGCATATTCAGTTACCAGCGGCTATCTGGTTCCGCCTCAATATTGCCTGGATCTTATTTTTCATTATGTCGGGGCTAGCTAACCTTTATGTTGCATTTAATTTTGATGAAGCGACCTGGGTTAATTTCAAATTATTTGGTCTGCTCGGCCTCACTATTATTTTTATCATCGCGCAGTCCATCTACTTAGCTAAACATGCCGTTGAGCTTCCTAACTCCAGCAAGGACGCTTGACATGTTATATGCCATTATTAGTGAAGATGTTGAAAATAGCCTGCCTTTGAGAATGCAAGCAAGACCCGCTCATATAGAACGCTTACAAGACCTACATCAACAAGGTCGTTTGACGTTGGCTGGACCACATCCTGCCGTTGATGATGAACAGCCAGACGAAAATGGCTTTAGCGGCAGTTTGGTCGTAGCTGAATTTAAAGATTTAGCTGCTGCACAAACTTGGGCTGATGACGATCCGTATATTACTGCCGGTGTTTATGCCAAGGTCACCGTCAAACCCTTTAAAAAAGTATTACCGTGACCGACACTATCGCCGCATTAAAAGAGGCATTAAGCTCATTAAAGCCCAGCTACCTAAATATTCAGGACGATAGTGCCTTGCATGCCGGCCATGCCGGTAATCAGGGCGGCGGTCATTACACCATTATTATTGTCAGTGAAGCTTTTAATAATCAGCCGCTGATTAGACGCCACCGCTTAGTTTATGATGCTGTAGGCAGCTTAATGGATCAAGCCATTCACGCCTTAAGTATTCAGGCCAAAACATCGACCGAATACGATTCGGAATGAACAAATAAGTCATGGCTGACAATTCGAATTCTAAAGTTAAAAATGAAGCGTTCCTAAAACAAATGGAACATCAGCGGTTGAATAAGCTTTGCAACCGAGTGATTGACTTAAGAGGCAAAGTCGCCGGCGAATGCCAGGCTTATTCCTTTGGTGGCAAAACCCATTATCTGGATGACCGTGGTTATTTATTAGCCAAACAATTATTAGATCGTTTTAATGGTCGTTATACCTTCGGTGTTTATGAAACCTTATTAACCGCACTTAAAACATTGGCTTCTTCAGAACAGAAGACAACAACAGTTCCCATTACACCGATATTAACTCGAGATAAATCAAAGGTTCAAACCATTCCCTTTGACTATCAGATACAACGTAAGGAACCACGAATTAATTTTTCAACGCCGGTTGAAATTCATATCGCCGACGTGCTCTATAATGCCGCCACAATAGATATTACTACCAGCGCTATTCGTATCGCGCTTAAGCGTGCATTTACTCTAGGCCCAGGCGATCTAGTCACTATTAGCTTTCCTGAACTCGCCGCTAAAACATCACCTAATTTGTTACATAAAGTACCCTATAAGGTAATAAAAATTAGCCATGATGAACGGCGTACCTACATTGTTCTAATTCGTAATCGTAAAGATAATACTGAAATCACTGAGTGGCTGGATCAATGGAGTGTTAGACATAATTCGCTAGAAAATCTCGACCTTGAAAATGAATTATTTAACCTCGCCAGTCACTATTACCTTCGACTTTATTGCCAAAAATTCACTACCCCCTTGTTTTGGTTAAGCAATAAAGACGATGCTGAGATGATAAAAGCCAGTCATATGACAACGATGGCCGCAGAATCACTGCAAATTTTGCGCGATCATAATGGTGATGTTGACCTCGCCTTATTGCCATTAAAACAGGTCGTAGATGAGCAAACCGATTACCTATTGATGCTGTCACAACAAGGTGAAAAACTGATCAGCTATCTAGCCAAACGTGATGATTTAGCAAACGTTGCTTCATTATTACTCTGGCATTCTCAACAAAAACAAAGCCAATTATTGTTATTACACACCAATAAACTTCAATTTGATCCACAATCTTTCGAACAAGAAATTGCATCCATTGCAGAAAATGATAGCCGTGATGCCGAAAAATTTGAGCAAAGTTTAGCCGCATTAACGACCTTGGTTACCATTACCAACATCACCCGCAGTTGCGAACACCTTAATCAACCTACAAAAGTTGATGAGCCCATGGTAAATTTGCCTTCTGGGCCGCTAAATGAAATTAAACCAGCGCCTCTACAGCACCATGCAACACGTGATGATCAACGCTTTTTCATCCGAACTGACGTCAATCTAACTGTAAGTACACAAACATATAATGTCATGACCAATGAGGTCTCCGAATCAGGCCTATCGCTTAATATACCTGGCGATATTGATATTGAAATCGGCACTCGCGTTCATTTAGAATTCATCCGCTGGCAAAAATTAACAAATAAAGTTCGGCTACAAAGCATTCCTTTTATCGTTCGAAACAAGCACTTTTGGTCTGGTGAAACAGAGCTTGGCTTACAACGTGATAGCCGAGCTTGCGCCAGCAGCATTAATAAATTTTTCTCTACCGTCCTTGAGCTCAATAAAGAAGAGTTGGCTGAGAACAACCTCAATATTCATGTCAGTCAACAAAGCCGCGTTTATACCTCGCTATTAATGCCTCTATTAGATTGCACACCTATTTACCTCGGCATGGACAATGACAATAGTCGTATTTTACAAGCTGTCGGCACGACCGAGAACAATGCTGCTCGAAACAACCAGGATTTGTGGTTAGCATTTCAGGATTCTGTCACACTAATTTCTGAGTTAGTTAAAACAATAGAAGATAAACCGAATAGCCACATCAGTTTTGGCGTGTATTGTTACCAACAAAATATGGGCAAATGGCAAATCGACATTGAACAATCTTTTGCAAATTCGGCAGAAAAAACCTTATTTATTAACCGTGCTTTACTGTGTGACCAGTATTACTTTTTCCATTGCTCTTTATCACCGCTAGCATCAAGTTCGGTGGCTAAAGAAGTCGATCTTTATCAAAATCTAGCCCAGCTACGTCATCACAGTCAACACAAAGTGAAACAAATACGAGAAGTATTGCAAAGCTTATTTGCGGTGGGTGAGTTAACGGATATTACCGATATTATTACTGCCCTCTATCGCTAACCAGCAATCATCATATTTTCGAGCAACACAGAACCTGTTCGCGTATTACCTCGCTTTTCAACATCCTTACCCACGGCCTGAATGCCCATAAACATATCTCGTAGATTATTGGCAATGGTAAATTCATCGATTGCATATTGGATCTCTCCATTCTCAACCCAAAACCCCGCCGCACCTTGTGAATAATCACCAGTCACAATATTAATACCCATGCCCATGGTTTCAGTAACCACAACTCCAGTATCTAGCTGCTTCAATAAAGATTTAAAGTCATGCTCACCGCTGTCCACTGTCAGGTTATGTACACCTCCAGAGTAGGCTGATGTTGTCATGTTCAATTTACGCGCAGCATAACTGTCTAATACATAACTTTCTAAAATGCCTGCTTTAACAATATCTCGCGCTTTCGTTGTCACACCTTCACCATCATAGGCTTTACTACCTAGGGCTTTGAGTAGGTGTGGCTGTTCATGAATATGAATAAAATCAGGAAATATTTGTTTGCCTAAATGGTCAAGCAAAAATGAAGACTTGCGATATAAGGCACCCCCACGAATTGCGCCTATCAACTGACCAAATAATGAGGGGGCGATTTCAGCTGCAAAAATGACTGGGTATGAACCCGTTTTAACCGTTCTAGCATTCAAACGCCTGAGAGTATTATCTGCCGCGCGCTTTCCTATCATTCTGGCAGAATTTAATTCGCTAGCATCTCTAGCAATGTCATACCAGTAATCACGTTGCATGCCTCGCTCATCATCAGCGATCAATGTACACGACAAACTGTGACGACTACTTATGCCACTCCCTACAAAACCATGGCTATTTGCATATACTCGCCCACCTTCATGGCTGGACACAGTAGCACCTTCAGAATTAGTAATTCGAGCATCAAGGTCTCGCCCAGACTGCTCACACTCCATTGCTATGGCAATCGCCTGTTCGGCATCAATCTCCCATGGATGATATAACGATAAATCTGGAAAGTCCGTCGCCATCAACTCCGCATCTGCTAAGCCAGAATACTCATCGGCTTGAGTATGCTTTGCAATATCACAGGCCGCTTTAACTGCATCTGCTATCGCACTGGTTCGAAGATCTGAAGTACTTGCGGATGCTTTGCTATGATCAAAATAAACCGTCAACGCTAATCCGGTATCATTATTATGTTCAAGCGTTTCTATATCCCCTTGACGCACTGTGACCGATAAACCAGTACTATGACTAACGCCAACTTCAGCCGCAGTAGCCCCCATCTGTTTAGCCTGAATTAGTGCCTCTTCAGCAGCTTGTTCTAAGGGAGAGTTATCCATACTGGCTTTCATAAAATCAGACTATCCTCTTCAACGTTAAGCAACGTTATATTGTGAGCAAACAGGGCAAGTTGGATCTTGACGTAATTTAATTTCACGCCAAGCCATCGTTAACGCATCCAAAATTAATAATCGGCCATTCAGGTTTTCACCCACTTGCGTAATGCATTTCACTGTTTCAACCGCTTGAATTCCACCGATAATGCCCAACAATGGTGACAACACTCCGCTTTCAGAGCAAGTTTGCTGGAGTTCGCCATTATCTTCATACAGACAACGATAGCAGGCGCTACCTTGTTTACGTGAATCATAAACCGTAACTTGACCTTCCATGCGAATAGCGGCGCCCGAAACTAATGGCGTTTGGCAGCGCTGGGTAACATCATTCAATAAAAAACGAGTGGCAAAATTATCACTGCAATCAACCACAATATCTGCCGCTTTAACAGCTAATTCTAAACGCTCACCTTCAAGGCGTTCGTCAATTAACTCAAGTTCTATTTCGTTATTGATCTCTGTTAGCGTATCCGCAGCAGACACGACCTTGCTCCGACCAATATCCTGTTGGCCATGAACAATTTGACGTTGCAAATTAGATAATTCGACTTTGTCATCATCTACTAAGGTTATATGACCCACACCTGCGGCAGCCAAATACATTGATACCGGGGAACCCAAGCCACCCAAACCAATAATCAACACATGGCTATTGAGTAATTTCTGCTGACCAACAATATCCAGCTGAGGTAATAAAATTTGGCGGCTGTATCGTAACAGCTGATCATCATTCATAAAGGTGTGATTAAAAATTCTAAAACGACATTATAACGTCAGTTGCCCCATAACAACGCGATCATTATCACCATAATCCTGATGTGATGAAATATGACTAAAGCCAGCATCACGATATAACTGCATCACTTGCTCGGCCTGGTGATAACCATGCTCAACTAATAACCAGCCTCCCACTTTTAGGCTATCGCATGCTTGGCTCACAATCAGTCGTATGTCCTTTAAACCATCTTTGCCCGATACTAAGGCTGTCACAGGTTCAAATTTCACATCACCCTCTATCAAATGAGGGTCGTCTTCGACGATATATGGAGGATTACTAATAATCACATCAAACACCGTTGATTGACATGCTGCTAACCAATTTGCTCGTATAAAACTGACATTGCTCAACTTATTTTCTAGTGCATTCAGTTTGGCTATCTGCAATGCTGACCATGAGTAATCGCTAGCAATGACCTTAATCTCGGGCCTCTCTATCGCCAAAGCCAAAGCAATTGCACCACTACCTGTGCCTAAATCCGCAATCATCATATTAGGCTTGAGCTTGTCCAAAGCCAAAGTCACCAGTAGCTCGGTATCTGCTCGTGGAATCAGCGTTGCTTCGGTCACTTTAAGATCTAAAGACCAAAATCCGCGAGTCCCCGTAATATGTGCGACGGGAATTCCCGTTAATCGTTGTTGAACATACTGTTCAAACAAGGCTTGATGCTCAGAAGTTAAAACCTTATCCGGCCATGTATGCAAATACGTCGCCTGGCAATCTAAAACATGACATAACAATACGTTGCTATCTATTTCTGGACTTTCCGTATCAAATAAAATTGCACGGCCATAGGTCATTGCTTCGGCTATATTCATAAAATGCTGAGCAATTTCTTTTTAGCTGTTCTTATAGCGCATAGTTAAAATACAACCAGCGCCATCAGTGCTACAACAACGACACCTAGTCCAATCACCACACCATTTAGCGTCTTCACTCGTTTTTCTAATAATGTAAATGCTTCTTCTTTTTCAGCAACATTCAACGATGTAATTGCCTCTTGCACCGCAGCATGAACGATTGGACCAACTCTCGGAGGCAACTGAGCCTGTAGATACTGATCAACATTTGGCGCAATACCTTGCTCCACCTTCTGCACGAGATCAGTATGTAATTGTTGCTCCTGCCGCTTCAGCCAAGTGCCGCCTTCATTCGATAATAAAGCCGAGAGTTTTTCTGTCAAACCGTGATCATCTACCGCCCGTTGGACAGCCTGTTCTGCATTCTTAGCTATCGACTCATTGGCTACAACTTTACAAACCCGTTGAGCGGTCTCTTCGGCAACGGCATTTGCAGCTTGGCTGACTCGTTCTGTCATCGCTGGCAGCATTGCTTCTGCTTCAGCTTTAGCCTGTTCCTTTGCGACTTTTTCAGCGGTATCTTCTGCAACCTGGCGACTAATATCTTCGGCCATTTCACGGGCATGCTGCTGTGTTCGTTTTAAAAAATCCTGTTCAATCGCTGATATTACTTTTGCCACCAATTCAGCCTCATCCATCGCGATCGAAGGCGATTCAGTATTACGCTCTTCAACTGTTGGCACGGAAGCGAGTATATCCTCTAATTGTTCCGCAACTGGCGGCTTTGATAAGACGGCAACAGCACCGGTAGCCATCGCTTTTTCAATATCAGACTCCGCATCATTACCAGTACAAATGACTACCGGCATAGCTTGCAACGTACTTTCTGCTTTAATTTGTTGTGTTGCTGTCAAACCATCCATTCCACCCATCATCACATCCATAAAAATAATGCCTGGTTTTGCTTGTGTAGAGTGTAAATAATCTAGGGCTTCCTCACCGCTTGGTTTTTCAACAACTTCGAAGTCATTGGCAAGTAGTAATTTGCTTAAGGTCATCCTTGCAACACGAGAATCATCAACAACGAGTGCTAGTTTATTTTGCATTTCAGTCTCCTTTCAGGTCTCTTAATTAGCCGACACGATAAGCATCTAAGCTTATTTTATTAACCTGATGTCCCAACATGATTATTTCACCGCGATAGCGTTGTTCCATATCGCTGGCAAACTCAAAAAAGTAAGTACGTTGTAATTGTACTCTGCCTAAACGATTTCGCTTTAACCGTATTTTAGTCCACGCGACCGTATCGTTTAGAAAGGTCAATCCTGCACCTTCACAATTATGTCTCGCCGCCTTAATCGCATTTTCTGCTACTCCACGACTGTCCCACCACAGCCATGCAAGACCCACCAGCAACAATACGGTCATGCCATTATCTATCACCCTAAATCTCCCCATAATGTTTGCATTACAGCAATTGCGGCAACGGCAGCCGTTTCCGTTCTCAATATTCTTGGCCCAAAATTAACCGCTTGAAAACTTTGTTCCGTCACCATAAAAATTTCTTGTTCACTCAATCCACCTTCTGGCCCTATTAACAAGGCAACGTCTTGTTGTTTTTCCAATGATGAGAATCCCTTTTTTGCTAGCGGGTCTAATACTAAACAACTTGCGGCATTATTATTTAGTATCACTTCATCTAATGGCATCACTTCCGTCAGTTCAGGCAAAACACTACGACCACTTTGTTCGCAAGCACTGATCATGACTCCTCGCCAATGGGCTAAGCGTTTTTCTGCTCGTCCATGTGAAAGTTGAACATTACATCGCTCTGAGGTCACGGGAACAATCTTATTCACACCCAATTCAACTGCTTTTTGTAAGGCATAATCCATTCGTTCTCCACGGGACACACCTTGTAACAGAGTGATGTTTAACGGTGACTCAAACCGGTTTTCAACCTTTGCACCCAACACGGCTATTGATTCACGCTTTGCTACGCTTTCAAGTATTGCCTCATATTCAAGACCTCGACCGTCAAATACGGTAATCGTAGCCCCTTGTCTTAGCCGTAATACCTGCACTGCATGACGGTGAGCAGCCTCTGGTAATGTAAAAGAGCTAATACTTGGGTTAAGTTCAGGATAAAAAAATCTAGAAATGCGCATCAGTGTCTATTTTATTATATAAATTATGCTTAGAATGTAGTTTACAGACTAGTTTACCTTCTCTTACAGATTGATTGAATAAGATCCTGACATGGCTGAACATCATTTCTCATGAATCTCGATAGAAAACAGATAGAACAACTGGTGATCTCGGTTGCCAAAACCGAACTGATACCTCGATTTAATGATGTAAAACGTCATTACAAAAGCGATGGCAGCATCGTGACTGAAGCAGATCATATCGTGCAAAAAAAATTGCTTGAGGCTTTTGAATCCCTATGCCCAGAAACAGTTCTTTTGGGCGAAGAGATGACTACAGAGCAACAACAAGCCTTGTTTGACTCCGGCCAATCACTTTGGTGTTTAGATCCTGTCGATGGCACCAGCAACTTTGCTGCTGGCGTGCCCTATTTTTCTGTCTCATTAGCCCTCATTGATAAAGGAGAAATAGTATTTGGTTTGGTCTATGACCCTATACATGACGAATGTTTTACGGCCATAAAAGGACAAGGTGCCTGGCTAAATGACCAACCTTTGAAACTTGAAAACACTGAAGTTTCTTTAAAACGATCTATTGCTCTAATTGATTTCAAACGTTTACCTGACATGATGGCGACCCGCTTAGTGACTGATATCCCTTATGGTTCACAGCGTAGTCTTGGCTCTATCGCTATCGAATTATGTTGGATTGCTGCCGGCAGAGGTCATATCTACCTCCATGCAAAACAACACTTATGGGACTATGCAGCGGCACAATTGATCCTCTTAGAAGCTGGTGGTTTTGCTCGTACCCTTGAGGATGAGCCGGTTTATGCACATACTATGTCACCTCGCTCTACATTAGCCGCAGTTAATAAAGTACTGTTTAAGGAATGGCAGCAGTATCTTAAAAATGATAACTAACAACCTAATCATTCCAGATTGGCCTGCACCGAAAAATATAAAAGCCCTCAGCACTACACGTCATGGTGGCTTTAGCCTATCACCCTACGACCAGCTAAATCTCGGCACACATGTCGGTGACGACAAGCTAGTTGTTCGCAAAAATCGGCAACATTTAACTCAGCTTGCCAATTTACCTGAATCACCGCGTTGGTTAGAACAAGTTCACGGAACACATATTATTAATAGCCGTGACTGGCAAGCAGATATAAAAGCTGATGCTGTTTTCAGTCAGCATGCCAATCATGTTTGTCCGGTAATGACTGCTGATTGTCTTCCCTTACTATTGTGCAATCAACAAGGAGATACTGTCGCAGCTATCCACGTTGGCTGGCGTGGTCTTGCCGCCGGCATTATCGAAAAAACCTTAGATCTATTTTCGTGTAATCACGCTGACATCTTAGCTTGGCTTGGCCCGGCTATCGGACCGACACAGTTTGAAGTGGGTCAAGAAGTTTATGATGAATGTGTTAGTTCAGGTCTGGATGCCACTAATGCTTTTATAAAAACAGATGAGCAACATTATCACGCTGATATATACAGCCTTGCCCGCCAACGGCTGCAAGGAAATAATGTCGATAAAATATTTGGCGGAGACCTTTGTACAGTATCAGATGAGGAACGCTTTTTTTCTTATCGACGTGATGGCATTACTGGCAGAATGGCATCAATGATCTGGATATCAGACAAATAAGGTATGATCTTCTAATTAATTTTCCCGTTTTGGCATCGTATGGATTTATTATTCTGGATCATTGGCTTTAGCTTATTAGGTGGCTTATTAAGCGTTACCATTGCTTCGTCATTTTTATTGCTATCTGATAAAGCAAGAAACCGTATGGTTCCTCACCTTGTCAGCTTTGCCGTCGGCGCCCTGCTCGGCGCATCCTTTCTCGGTTTAATCCCCCATGCATTAGAGCATGAGTTTGCTGTTGATGCCCACGATATTGGACTCACCTTACTATTAGGATTGTTACTGTTTTTTGTATTAGAAAAAATGGTGTTGTGGCGGCATTGCCACCACGATCATTGCGACGGTCATTTACCTGAATTGGATGAAGCATCCCATAATCACCATCACGATGCTAAAAACAAAGCGACAGGTACATTAATCTTAGTTGGTGACACTATCCATAACTTTGTTGATGGTATTTTGATCACTGCCGCGTTTATGACGGACATCCATCTTGGTATCGTCACAGCTTTAGCTATTGCAGCACATGAAATCCCACAAGAACTGGGCGACTTTGCCATTTTATTACACAGTGGTTTTAAACGTGGCAAAGCGCTGTATTACAATGTTTTGTCTAGCTTAGGTACAGTTGTTGGCGCCTTACTGGCATATTTCACCTTAGCTGATATGCAGCATTTATTACCCTATATATTGGTTGTTGCGGCATCGAGCTTTATTTATGTTGCTGTCGCTGATCTTATTCCTGGCTTGCATAACAGAGTCAAATTATCAGAAACTTTGCAACAGATTGCATTGATTGCCGCTGGGACTATTTGTATATTTATCACTCACAACACCTTGCATTAAAAAATGATCAACGCTCACCTATCAATCAACAAAATTCTGATTGTTGGTCCGTCATGGATTGGCGATATGGTGATGGCACAATCTTTATTTAAAGCTTTAAAAGCTGACAACCCTAATGTCATTATTGATGTTTTAGCGTTAGCTTGGACCAAGCCCTTGTTAGATCGCATGCCCGAGGTTAATCAAGCCATTACCATGCCTGTTAGCCATGGCGTATTTGGTTGGGGCATGCGAAAAAAGATTGGTCGTGAATTACAAAAAAACAACTACGACCAAGCGATTATATTACCCAATTCATGGAAGTCCGCGTTAATTCCCTGGTTTGCCAAAATTCCTGTTCGTACCGGTTGGCGCGGTGAAATGCGTTATGGTCTGCTTAATGATATTCGTACTTTGGATAAATTAGCTTTACCCATGATGGTGCAGCGCTACGTTTCTCTCGCTTATCCAAAATCACAAGCTCAGATAGCTCCCAGTTATCAGGCCCCGCATATGATTGCTGAAATGGTAAACACAGATCTAGTACCTGCATTAAACAAAGATTCACGACGATTAATTTTATGCCCAGGTGCTGAATTTGGTCCTGCAAAACAATGGCCAGCAAAATATTATGCTCAAGTCGCGCAACAATTAATTCAGCAAGGTTGGCAAGTTCTAATCTTAGGCTCTAAAGCAGATCACCCCATAGCCTCTGATATAACATCCCAAATATCATCAAGCCAGGTTCAATTCATACATAATCTATGTGGGGACACTGAACTGCAAGATGCCATTGATATACTTGCAACAGCCGATGCCGTCATCTCAAATGATTCAGGACTGATGCATATCGCAGCGGCATTACACACACCTTTGATAGCAATCTACGGTCCGACCTCACCCAACTTCACACCACCGCTAGCAGAGAACGCCCACATCATTCAATTTGATGTTGACTGCGGCCCCTGCTTTCAAAGAAACTGCCCTGAACAACATCATCGTTGTATGCAAGAAATCAGTAGCAAACAAATAGTTAACCTTGCTCAGAATTTTAAATTAACAACCTCAGAAATGGACGTCTTAGATGGATCTAACTAACAACCACGGTCTTTTCAAAATCAGAGCATTTACCGCGCTCGCCAGCCTATTCTTATCGATTTTTGCTTATTACAGTAATGACATTATTAACACTGATGGCATTCTTTATATGAATATGGCTGAAGCCTATTTGCAAGGAGGACTAACAGAAACAGTAAAAATGTTTAATTGGCCTTTTTTCTCCATTGTCGTCGCCTATGTACATAAACTCACCTCGTTACCTCTTGAAATCAGCGCCTATATCCTGAACGCCTTATTATTTGTTGTATTGCTTGATACCTTAATTTTAATCAGCAGGAAATTTCAGCTTAATCCCCAACAAATTGCCATTGCAGCCATTCTTTTCATCTGTTTTCAATCATTTAATGAATATCGGGATTTTATTATCCGTGATTTTGGTTACTGGGCTTTTTGTAGTTTAACTTTGTACCGATTTATCCTGTTTCTTGAAAAACCGACCATAGCAAATGCTACGTTCTGGCAAATAGTTGCGATTACTGCAGTCTTGTTCAGAGTT
>ENA-OSET01003019-OSET01003019.1-sediment-metagenome-genome-assembly--contig:-NODE-3019-length-15713-cov-3.530954_pt1 | contig 15713 bp, 11 predicted proteins | sample MGYA00237882_ERZ534229 | MGnify/ENA primary metagenome ERZ534229 (study PRJEB26408, sample SAMN06266212) | sediment metagenome | isolation source: Hudson Canyon methane seep mesocosm | place... | reverse complement strand
CCCTTGCGGTAAACTTTGGATTTGTGTCGTCGTGACATCTGTTGCACCATCGTTGTCGGTTACCGTTAACGAGACGGTATAAAACCCTGCTTGTATAAATTGATGCGTGACTGTCGCACCCGTGGCCGTTGAGCCGTCACCAAAGTCCCACTGATATTGGGCAATTGTACCGTCGTAGTCTTGAGAATTTAAACCGTCAAAATTACTGGTCAGTGGCGCAATGCCCGCGGGCATATCCACATTTATGCGCGCCACGGGTTCGATATTGCAGTTTGCAATAATGCCGGCATTGTAGTTTTGCGCGACATCGATATCTGACAGCGCATGGCTATAGGCGGCGAGTAAATAGAGTTCACCTAACCACGGTCGACCACCACCTATTTCGTTCCCTACTCCCAAAATATAATTGTAATCCCAATTATCTGTGCCACTTGGTACGGTCTCTATACCCGCCAAATTACCATCGACATAGATTTTTGCTGCCCCCGATGAATCGCGGGTATACACAACATGCGTTAGTTTTTCTGCTACTTGATCGCCTACCGTTTTCGCCTTGATATCTGAACCGTTGAGGTTGGTTGCGGTGGTTCTCAAACGCGTGCTGTACTCAGGGCCAGATTGCCCAAGTGTGACGTTTCTGGTCGAGCCGCCATCGGATAAGGTAAAGATTCGAGCAGGCCCCTCTTGCGTCGTATTGTCGGGCACAATCCATGCTTCAAGCGTGACGGCGTTGCTTGCGATGACACGATCAATAAAATCAACAGGTACGAGTGATGAGTTTATTTGCGTCTCTTGACCAATCGACAAACCGCCACATTGCTTCCACTGTGTGGCTAGCGGGTCTTGAATCGTTAAATCTAGAACCTCAGGTGCGCCTGAAACGTTATGCACTGTTGCGCCATCTGTTTCGGCAAAGGTATATAAAATATCGGGAGCAGTGGAGATACGCGCGTAGGTTCCGGTATTCAAAACTTGAACATATCGTGCCGTCGTGACGGTCTGAGACGCGCTGTCTGTCACCGTTAGGCTCGGGTGAAAAGCACCAATCTGTGTATAAGTATGACTAAGTAAAACACCTGTACCTTGCGTACCGTCTCCGAAGTCCCATTGATAGTTCGCAATAGGACCTTCTAGATCATATGAAGCTGAAGCATCAAACAAAACCGATAAGCCCACTTCGCCAATCGCTTGATCTATCACAAATTCGGCGTTCGGTGAGTGATCACATGAGCCCATAATGCCCGAGGTATAATTTTGACTAACTTCAGTTTGCACTAGGGCCCGGTCATAGATCGAAACACGCAAAAATTCTCCTAACCAACCACGGTCTGTACCAAACTCGTTGCCTAGCGCGAATTGCATGGTTTGATCCCAGTTTGAAAAATCGCCGTCAATTGGGAGTGTGCTCACCAACGCGCCGTTGACAAAAAGTTGTGCCATGCCCGCGGCAGAGCGGGTATAGAGAACGTGTGTCGGGTCGATAATGGATAAGGGTGAGGCAGATGGACCGGCTTCAAGATAAACATCGGTTCCGTTCACGCCGGCGGTGGTGGTACGCAAACGCGTTTGAAACTTGTTGGTATTTTGTCCTAAGGTGAAATTTCGTTCGTAGGGTCCATCAGACAAAGTCGCGATCCTTGTAGGCCCCGACTGCGTAACATTGGATGGAATTAACCAGGTTTCGATAGAGATTTCATTTGAAGCAGAGATTCGGTCAATCAGTTTGGTGGCCGCAGAGGCATTGCTGATCAGGCTAGACTCGTTAAGCGTTAGCCCGCCGCAGGCACGCCAAGTGACATTTGCTGTATTGTCTATCGTTAGGTCTAGCGCCGGTAATACACCAGAAATATCATTAACAACTGACCCGCTCCCTTCTGAAAAATCATAATCTGCAATAAGATTCTGCGTAACCCGCTGCGCAAATACGCTATGAGAAAACAACGATAATAAGGTAAGAAACAGCACACTGGACCTTAGTCGTATGTTGATAGCTGACTCGATGAATCGTTTATTTAAGATCATGTGGATATCTCTACTTTCGTATTTACGGATAACATAAAAGCACAGACTGCCTACTCAACAACCTGCGCAAAAAACGTGTTTACTTGATTTCAAACGGGAAAAGCCGAAGCTAAGAGCGTTTGAAGTACAGCTATTCAGAATTTGGCTGCGTTATAACGCAGACCATTTTTATTCTAATAATGTGAAATGTATTCAAGTTCAGCGAATTAAATACCATCGATACTGGAGATTTTATCTAAACACTCCCCTTAGCTTTATCGTTATGTTATATATAGCTCGATGTTATTTAGTGCGCGGTACATATTCACTTATATAGCCTAACATCAAAGAACAACAAAAATAAAGATGTGACCACAACCTTATTTGAAAATAATTTTTTAACACCTGACTTCATAAGAATTTACTCGCACCGTGAAGAATAAATAATTAGTTAGTCGCCACGCCTTGGCTGTTCAGCTCGGATATCAACGACAACTTGTACAGTCAAGTTCGGTATAAATTTTCATTAAGATCTTGTACTTATGTAAATTGAAAATGCATTATCTTGACTTAATCTAGTGAGCTTAAGGCTTATGCTTGCCAACACTTTATGATCGCTGTTAATAGTGAGTAACCCTGACTTGTGGAGCGCATCTATCCAAATGAATTCAATTCACCTAATAATAAGCCTCTGATCTTCTTTAGATAGCGGCTTAAGCAGACCTCCGTCAACGATCGAATCTACACTTCGGATTGGCTTAAGGGTTCATATTCAGGTTTTTTGAAGAAAAGGTATTGATCATTTTCTCGGAAAAAATTAACGACTACCCCACCTAGGCTTAGCTAAGATATATATCTTATGGTATGGCTATAAAGTTCTTTCTAGGAAAACACTAAAAGTCTAATTTCTCATCTTCCAAAAAGCAGGGGTAATCTGTGAGGTCATCGGTTTTGTTATCGACAGGAGATACGTTAATAAATGGCTTGGAAATACGCATTTCATCTATCAAGGTCATCGCCTCTTAGTATAAAAGACATGTGAGTTTCGAGCCTTCACGATGGCTATATTGAGCATTATGGGTTACTGGATCTTCACCCAACTCAACCTCTTGCTCGAAGGAATTTGAAGCAGGGTTCTCTACAATTCCTATTTGACTCCACAAAGGAATCACACTTTCTAGCTTTCGACTGATATCGAGATCTTTTCATTTACACACGTTCGCTTGTCCAGATATCAACACCGAAGATGCTGTGCGAACTGTGATAGCGTGTGGTGAGGGTACAGGTGATTTATTGGCAAAGTCGAACGTAAAGTAATCTGCGAACAATTCTTCAGATAAGTGATCTGAAGTATGAAAGTGACGAATAAGGTCAGGTCGAATACAGACTTAATACACTAAACCTGTCACCGACCTTTCCTACTGTACCTAGCCTACTGAATTCGCGTCACAGAGATACGAACACCCGGGTGATCCCATTTATGGATCTGACTTAAAGTTGATGTCGCGAGACCGTCAGATGCGGTCACCACACCTGCATGAACATAAACTTCGTCACGAAGATCATCACGAGTTGCGTTATAACCTTCTCCACCTCCGGCGGGGCCTGGAATCGATTCGGCCGTTTCTGAGTTAGCTTCGGTACCGCTATCATAAGTCAGTGCAGTGAATGACTGTGAATCACCGACCTCCATCGAAGCAAGCGCCTGACTATTCAACGCAGCAATTGCATCATTCGTATTGACCAACATGGTTAGCACTGAAATGGATAAACCTCCACTGCTTGTGAGATCACCTTGATCAAGTTCTAGCGTTACTGTTTCGTTGTCGCCAGGTACAATCACGCCATTTCCTGATGCGGTCGTATATACTGCATCAGCAGCATTCCAATCGCTCATAAGGCTGCTGTTGTCACCGCTTTCTGCCAAGTTCTCCAGCGATACAGAAGCCGGTGAACCGGTGGAAAAACTCTTGTAAGCATCACTATGCAAACCCACCAGAATGGGAGAGATAGGCTGCCCTGCAGTGATGTTAGTCACCATCACATCGAACGCCGCAGGTAACGCCATCATCGAATCATCACTAACAGCTGCCATCGGATCATCGCCATCCATTGAACTCGAGTCATCGTTATCAGAACATGCGCCGAGTACCAGTGCGATAGACAACACCGCACCCATTCGTAATACGGTCGATTTTATAGGTTTGATATCTTGTTTCATAACGGACCCCACTCTAGTTAACTGTGATCGTAATTTTAGCAATCGGGTTTAACCAGCGATGCACCGTTGAATCAAGATCAGATTCACCTGCCGCGCTATTGGTATCACCTAACGCTCCACGATGAATATGGACAAAGCTTTCAGCTGTTGCACTAACACCAGTGCCATCAGTTCCTGCGCTTAGCGCACCCGTATCAATCGGGCCCGGAGCTGGAAAACCAGACTCTCCTACTGCGCCACTACCTCTTATTTCATCATTCGCTTCAGTACCGGCATCATAACCGTTAGCGTAAAAGGTATAGGTTCCGGCTTCGGTAGGTATCTCAATCGCATTCAGACCAACAAAACCATCGTTAGTTGGTAACATCATTCCAACAATGCTTAAGCTATCGTTAGATGTTCCGTCGGTATTTAGATTCGCCGTTGTTGATGCGCCAGGCACTAATAAGCCACTCGCCGGGTTACTTACCCGTGTCGCGCCAAGTCCATCTACCATTGTTTCAAGACCGCTGCTATCACCGCCCTCAGCCATTGCTTGCAACTCCGCCGAAGCAGCACTTCCCGCTGAAAACAAAGCTGTACCATCTGTATGTGCTGCAACTAGCAATGGCGTGAAGTGAATACCACGAGTCAAATTCTCAACACTAACGCTAAAGTCCGTCGCGAAAGCCGCAGGTGAAATAGACGCCGCCAAGCAAGCGCCTAGTGCTGTTTTTTGAAGGGAACGATTAAATTTGTTTTTCATAATAGACTCCAATTGAATGTGGGAGCCATTGTAGGGAGAGAGGCAGTTCTGAATCTTCACGAAAATATCACAAGACGATAACTATTTGTCATCACCTGATTTGATGACAACTTAATCTATTAAAATTCGAGAGTCGATTTAAGGTATATCTCGCGGCTAAACGAGACGCCCCTCACACAATTATGACTTAAACGCAGCTTCCTTATTTACTGCACATTTAAACCATAATTACCGCACATTTTGTTTATACGATAACGATATCATTCGTCATATCGGAGTATCATCATGACCAATACCCCCCCTACACCGTTTTCATCTTCAACGTCTAAGAAACTAAAATCAAGTCTATTACTGTCCGCCTTACTCTCAATTTCTGCATGTTCGGAAATCGAAGATGCTCTTAATTCTGACAGCGAGTCTGACTCTAATGTAGAGCCAACGGCACAAGACAATTCATTAAGATCACTAATTGAAAATTTGAATATTGACGACGAAATTGTAATATCTCATCTGCCAGATATTTCTGAAGCTCTACCTCAACTTGGAATGAAATTATTTTACAGTCAAAGCCTGGGAGGTGACTTTGATTCAGCCTGCGTTACCTGCCATCACCCCACATTAGGTGGAGGTGATAGTTTAAGTTTACCTGTTGGCGTTGGAGCAGTTGCACCTACGCTACTTGGACCAGGGCGAACACATAGTTCTGGTTTACCAGAAGTTCCTAGAAACGCACCTACGGTTTTCAACGCGGGGCTATGGGATACCGGACTTTTTCTTGACTCTCGTGTTGAAAGCATTGGCAAAGAATCTGATACCAATGGCAGTATTTCAAATATCAGAACACCAGACAGCGATTTCTTGGTTGCCGACCCAAATGCCGGCGCTAATTTAACTGCTGCTCAAGCACGCTTTCCGGTGACCTCTACCGAAGAAATGAAATCAAACCAATTCGAAGTCGGCTCAGACAACGACACGATACGTAATCATCTTGCCGCGAGAATAGGTGACTATAATGAAGGCGAAGGAGAGCTCTCAACCAATAATTGGCTTATAGAGTTTCGACAAGCTTTTGGTTCGACTGCTACCGCAGAATCACTCATTACCTTTGACAACATTGCACTCGCCATCGGCGAATATGAACGCTCTATGGTGTTTATTCAATCGCCTTGGCAAGACTATGTCGACGGTGATTTAAACACGCTAACCGAGCAAGAAAAATCGGGTGCACAACTATTTTTTACGCCTGTTATAGATGGTGGCGCAGGATGCGCTACATGTCATAACGGAAAACTACTTTCAGATGGCCTTCATCATAATGTTGCGTTTCCTCAAGCAGGCCCTGGTAAAGGCGATAACAATGATGACGACTTTGGCCGTGAGCGCGAAACCGGAAATGCTGACCATCGCTACCAGTTCAGAACTTCTTCGTTGCTCAATATTGCTCAAACAGCACCTTATGGTCATAGTGGCTCGTATCAAACCCTTGAAGAAGTAGTACGTCATTACATCAACCCTAATCAAGCCGTCGATAACTTCTTTGATCGAGGCGGTATTTGTAGCTTACCTCAGTTCAGTGATATCGAAAGCTGTAATGCACTCTACCCTAACAATGAGTCCAACTCAGAACTTGCCTTGCGTAAACTCAATAATGAGCGACGAAATAGAACGTCTCTTTTCGAATCACCACGCTTAAACAACAATGAAGTCATGGAACTTGTTGCCTTTCTTGAAGCCTTAAGTGACCCATGCGTGACTGATAGAGAATGCCTGAATGATTGGATTCCTGACAACACAAACTCAGGTCCAGATGAACAGCAACTCAACGCAATTTCTGTTTCGGGAGAGTTGCTTTAGTAAGATTGGTCTTTCAGAAAAATAGTCTAGTCAGAGAAATTGATGCAGTATCACTTAGCGCTTTCCCAAAGCGCTGAGTTTTCACTTTTGAGGAAGATACAATTTAAACATGGGTGATATTTCACAATATGAGAAAACCTAACATCGGTTTTTCAGCATTGGTGTATTAATTATTCTTACTCACGCCCCAATAGGTATAGCCAAATATTTTAGGTGTTGAGGGAATGTATTTAGATTGCATCGTTTCAATTTTAAACCCTGAGTCTGTTAAATATCTAGGGATTGGTCTGTTGATATGACAGCCTCCTGCAACCTTTTGCCACATTGGGTTAAGACGATTCTGCCATTTTTTTATACCTTCATCAGGCGCTTCGCCGTGCTCACAAAATATTAAGCGGCCACCTGGTTTTAGTACTCGGCGCATTTGCTCTAAAGCTTGTTGCCAACCTGGAATTGTACAGAGTGTATAGGTTAATAAAATAGTATCAGCGCTATTGTCATCTAAGGGAATTTCTTCTCCCGGTAGGTCTATCATTTCGATATCAAAGGGCGCTTTTTTAAGATTTTTTTGAGCCTTTCTTCGCATTCCTTCAGACGGTTCTAAGCCCCATACCATGTCAACTTTTTGCGGATCATAGAATGGAATATTAATACCCGAGCCCATACCGATTTCCAAAATTCGCCCCTCAGCTAAGGGCACTACTTTTTCTCTTTGTTTTAAGATCGGTGCCGAACTACACGCTAGGTTAATAACACTAGGCAGCACATACTTTTCATAAAGACTCATTTTGAAAATGCCTGTTGATTGTTGTTTTAATTAATATTCGATATTTAAATTGCATCAAAGGCTACACTCGGTAGCCTTCTCAGTCTTATCTTGTTAATCCAACTTATGGCTTACATTGGTTAACGGTACTATCGAACCAGCGAGTACCCGATATTGCATCACACGCCGTACTATAAATCATCAGGTGCGGTTGGCAAACTTCATCAGGGTTCGTAACACAACTTCCACTGCAATCGCCAGTGCTATCACAGTCAGTTTCGACAAAAGTATCTTGACCCGTAATAGACATCAGGTCAGTACCTGGAGCATCCTCACCCGGCTGCCACATAAAGGGGGACATGACTTTTCCTGCCCCGCTATTTTCTAGTCGAATAGTTTTAGCCGTCAGACTCGACATCATATTGAACGCAGTGTCGATGACATGTACTTTACCTAGGGCAGAGGTATTCATTTTTATGCCGATTGCATTTCCGGTTCCGGCCTTAGTGTTAACATTAATAATGCCACCGTGCATGTGCAATTGCCCATCACCTGATACGTCGATAGCAGTGATTGCTCCGGCATCGCCAGCTGACGAGTTCACACGTACAGTCGAGCCGAATAGTCGAATATCGCCAAAAAATGCGGCAAACATGGTTTCTCTTCTTGTCTCTACACTAGTAACACTCTTCGCAAAATCACTTGCGTATATCCAATTGGTCGCACAATACGAAGAGAACGTTCCCGTTTTCAAACGAGTGTTAAAAAAGTAGTGCTCAGACCGACCCGTATCTGGAATATCGAACTTACCACCCCAGTAAATCCATGCAGCGTCTGCCTGTGAGTCGCAATAATCTGCCCAAGCTAGGTCACCCGCGTAAAAATCCACGTTTGTCCAGGTAGATGTTCCGCTCTTGTTCCAACCAACACCTTCAATTTCGCCTTCAATCGACAAGTCCTGAAACTCTAAGGCCTCACAACCCTCGATCCAAAATGCCGACATTTGTACTCGTCCGACAAGTCGAGTTTGTTCTCGCCCAGCACCTCTAAATTTGATCCACCCAGTTGTCGGAGTAGCAGCACAGTCCAACAACATACTTGTCGAAGTTTGGCCCGCAACAGTGGTCGTATCAACAAACTCACCTGGCCCGATTGAGACAACAAGCGGTGTTGATTCCGTTGGGTTTCGAGTTGACCCTATCCACGAAGAAAGGGCATCCCAAGTCGTAAAGCAGTCGTCTAGCGTGTTACAGCTTTTAAGTAACGACACCCTGTCTGCGGTAGGTGACACTGCAGCATGAGCTAAGGAAATAGATAGAAAAAAAACAGCAGAGAGTAAACTGATAGAACGATAAAAATAGCGGAAGTGGAGCATGATTATCCTCATAAACGTACATAATTAGATGATTGAGAAGTGTCTCATCAGGAGCCTAAGAGGCATCTGGCAAGGCACTTCCATATACGACTGAACCAGACGATACTGCTGGTGTCTCTAGTCCACTATTCCACATTCAGAAATCTGTGGTTTTGAGTGGACCTTGGAATCTAAATAGTGCCATCTAAAGCGCGAGGCATACGTTTATTAGTACAAGCTTTCCATTATCCCATTCGAGGGACAGGCGCAGCGATATCATGTCGTATCAGATACGCCCGTCAAGCGTCATCAACCAAATATTAGACGTATGTTCAATTTGAAAGCTAAATATCATTTACTTTTGAGATATTCGTTTAAAGAATATCATGTGTTTTTATTTTGAAGAAAAAATTATATCGATTTAAGCAACGAATCGGGGGTTTTGATCTCGTAATTATGAAGAAACCAAACTGAAATCAAACCAAAGATTATATGAACGCCGATAACTGGCGCAAATACGAACGGATAGTTCACTAACATTCCTTCTGGCCCCTGAAACTGAGGTAAGTAAAAGCTGATACTGAATAGGTTTAAGACCAAAAGGGTAGTCAGCGTTATCAAACTACCTTTTATAACCGTCCAAACAAACACGCAATACAGTAGCTCGAATGCCAGAGCTGCCAGCGGAATTGAATACAATCCTGTGCCAATTTCGGGAAGCCCAATAAATGGAATAAGTTCAATATCAAAGGAGTGTGTTAAAACATCCAAAAAAATATGTGAAAACACACCGACTGAAATAGCGATCCCCCACTTGGGCTTTCCAAGAACCTTAGACACAAAAATCCATGCAAGTGCAGCCCAAAAACAAGTAAATAACAGTGAGTGTGAAAAAGGCATATGCACCAGATGAACATCGGCTAAAGAAGAAACGCTATTGGAAAATTCTGTTGATTCGACACCGAGGATATTTAAAACAACCCAAATGATTTCTATAAATTGAACCGAGATCAAAATCGGGATTATCGGTACCTGAGGATATTTTGATTTTATTAATAAAGCAGTTGCTGCATGATTGATGGCATTCATCCATTTACCCTTGTTTCATATTTTCTGTAATAACACTTACTTAAGACAAGCAGCATTGACCACAGAGAACACAGAGAGGCACCAAGAAAAGAACAAAAACTCTCTGACGCTCCGGGAGCTTAAACTTGGCTTAGATAAATCAAATGAAATCGCTTAACTAAGTGCCATTCTGCACTGCACCCACATGAGGCACTCTATTTTGCAGGCAAGCAAAGCGCAAAGGTAACAACGTCAATAAAGTTCTCACCTATTAGGAACTTTCTTTTATCTTTGTGATTTAGAGCATAAAAGGCATCTTTATTGATCCACAAACTGCTCTGGCGATTAATGGTGTAGAAAGCATTCTCACTGTCAAACCCTTCCAAATACCACGTTTCACGCCACTTTTTATCTTCAATAATCCACACTTTATAGTCGCAGTTTTTATCGAACACTTTCTTATCATCACTGATATCCACCCACTGCGCCTGTGATTGAACATCTGCCATTACCATGCTTGAACTGACGAACTGAACTAACACAATACACAGTGAGCATAAGAGTTTTCGTGACATAGTTATTTCTCCTTTGTTTGCTTAGATATTATTAATCGCAATACTTAACTAGTCGTAGTTAAACATATGATGCTGTAGAAGCCAATCGGAATGAAAAGTGTGCATATGGAATAAAGTGTTGTAAATTTAAGGCCTAAAAATCACATAATCAGCGCAATCTGACTACACTACCCAAGTGATTCCTTCTATCGAAAAACCTAGATCAAGGCCTGTTTAAAAACACCTAAATAATTGTTAGGTATATCAATATCATCATAATACCCTTTAGCCTTCAGTAGTTTATGCAACGCTTTAAGGTTGTACGTTGGAGCGGCCATACTTAAGTGATGTTCACAGTGATAACTTAGGCCATCGGTTGGGCTAATAAACAATAAGCCCCATAAGCCCCTAGGCAGAGACCGAGTGTTGTATTTGGGCTCCAAGTGATTCAAATCTTTTACTCCGGCATGCTCTGCGATTTGACGCATGCGAATAATGGCCATGTAGACCGTGAGATAGGATACGACCCAAATAGCATATAGGTATCCGATTCCCATCAGCCACAATGCCGAAAACATAAGGCCGTTAACGAAGACTGACCGTAACAATTGACCCTTCGCGCGTTTTTGCCGAGTTAACAAATCTTTGCCACTAACAAAATAATATAGGTTCGCCTTGATGCCTGTGATACCCAATAAGTCGCGCGAAAACTTTCTGACCATACTTTTCTTGCTGATAGGATAGTTCTTGTAGTTGGGTAAATCGGGGTCTGCCGCTGTGCCTGCATTGCGGTGATGCTCTAAATGCTGTTTGCTATATGAAGGGCCGTCCATCAGTAGAAAAGGCGATGACAACCATACCGAAACAAATTTGTTGTACCGTTTAGTCGCGAACAGTGTGCTATGTCCGCTTTCATGCATGATAGCCGCGATGCCTTGTTGTCGACCAGCCATCAAAAATACCGCAATAATATAGACTGGCCAATATGGGAGTAGTGCCGCCATCGCGTAAACGCCAATGATAGACAACCAGCATAGTGCAACCACTCGAAATGCTTTAATGTCGCTGCGGACCAAAAAAGGTTTTAGCTCCTCTTTCGACAGAGGAATTTGGCGTTTGCCCTCTCCTTTCTTGTTAGTTTGTGGCTCTGAAGTAGTCGACTGTTCTTGGGTCGAGGTAGTCATTAGTAACTCCTAATATGCCTCAGCAACGCCGAGTTTGGATAATTCCTCTAGCCAAATTTTCCGACCGAGCTTATCGTAGTTGAGCATGGTTTGTTTGAGTTCTTCGTATTTTTCACCTGCCCGTATTGCCTTAGGGAGAAGTGGATCAAGCGCCAAACAGTGAATAGCCTCACCCCCTAGCTGGCAGGTTTCAATCAAGGATGTTCGCACTGAATTAGTTTCTAATAATTGGGTGCTCTTAAGAATTTGCAGAACAAGCGCATCATACTGTTGGTCCAACTGATCAACAGGCCATACTGTGGTTGTCCAACGTCGTTGCAGGTGTATATCGGTATCACTCATCACAAAGAGCTTTGTACCTTCTTCGATACCAAGTGTCGTTAAAGACTCAGCCAAATTTTCTGTCTCAAGTACTAAGTTATTAGGGCGCACCCATATAAGATCCAAGCCAGGTTTGAAGCCATACCACTCTAGAGCAAGTAGGGTTTTTTTACGTGTTGTCCTATCGACACCTTTTTGTAAGTAACACGCTAACCAACTTCCATCCCACGTGTCTAGGGTTTGTTTAGACCGCCATTGATTAATGAACTCTCTCTTCGATAGTGCCTTCGGTGTCAGCCTGTAGACTCCCCGCTCATCATTGGCTAGTAGATCTTCATTCACGAGACGGTTTAATGTGACACGCAAGTTGTTCATTGAAATATCGAATATTTCAGAAATAAACGTGAGTTGAGGTGTTTCGAGCTGGTGATATTGATTCACAGCAATAAGGTCGAGAACGATATTCTTTGGGCTTGGCTTGTATTTGAAATCGTACATAACTGCATTATCTGGTGTTTATGTTAAGACTCAATATATCTTACAGAATAATACAAATATGTCAATATAATGTAATATCGAATCTATTCAATATGTTACAGCTATAAACACTAACCCAGAATAGTTACTCAGACCAATACCAGCTAGTCACGTTATAGCGATAGTCATCAGAATATTCAGAATTTAACGCTTCCACCCAATGCTCTGAGCCCTTTGAAGACGGGTCAAACAAAACACATCGGTTATGCAAAGGTGCAATGCGGACAGGCTCACCCTCCCCGCCCATAAACGCTAGCTCACCCCCTGCATCGGCCTTCCGCTGCTTATTTAAGTACAACAGCATACATACCTTTCGTCCGGGTGAATCATCTGCATGTTGCTCCACAAAGTCGGCTGGGCTTAAGCGGAAATAGTTGGTATTAATTTCAGGGTTGGCCACGTTCACATCGGTTAGCGGCACGTCAAAAATACGTGACAACACAGACATAAACTCGTCACCGCGTAAGAATAATAGAAAGTCTTGGGCTATTTTTTGGCCGCCAGTTATGGAACTAAGCGCTTCACGCCGCCAAACATCCCGCTGCACAAAGCGTTGATCGTTGCTGGTGTTTTGCCACTCGACGTTATCGACATAAAGAGCAGAGTAGGTATGTTTTTGAGACTGCCAGTTGTGCGCTTGCTGCAAAACGTTCACTACCTTATCAAGATTGGTTTCATCGAACAGGCCATCAATCACAATATGGTTGGGGCACGAACTCAATAAGGACTCTCGATATGAGCCTATCGCAGAATCGCTAACGTGCTGATCATTCAACCACATTGAAACTACCTGTATGTATTATTTATTAAGAAGGTGCAGTTGATCAGACCATCATTGAGTTTTTACCACGACATTAAATACACATATTCAGTGTGATCTTGATTGTTGAGATACAACAATTGGACTATCTTGAGTAATACCATAAACGATAAGTGATGCTATATCTTTGACTAATTATCACTTTGCTGCGTCACCTAGGAGTTTAACAACAGATATGCCGAAGAAATGGGTACTTGAAGGTTATTTTGGTGGCGATGAAGATACACTACAACGGATTCCTTTGTCTGTATTCCCTGCCAAGGTAGGTCGTGATTCTTCTTTAACATTAGCGATTGAGCAAACACAAGTATCTCGACTACACGCAGAATTTTTTGACCTTGATGGTGAATTGACCCTAAGAGATTTAGGCAGCACCAATGGCACCTTCGTAAATGACAAACAACTCCAGGGACAAACCAGCCTTCGTCATGGCGATGTAGTGCATTTTGCCAGCTCTTCAGTACGCGTACTGGAGCAAACATCGGTTCCACCAGAACGTGACGCGTCTATGACCATGATCAATGTCATTCCGCGAAGCGATAAATTGCCTACAGGCCTGAATGAGCTTCAGGTTCTTCTTGATGAACGCGCTATAAAATCACAATTCCAACCCATTGTTCACCCCGATGGAAGCCTTTACGGATACGAGGTATTAGGTCGAGGGAGTCGCCCAGACCTGCCTATTAGTCCGATGGACCTGTTCCGTATCGCAGAAAGTATGCCTGGCAAAGACGCAGAGCTAAGTTTGTTAATGCGTGATTGTGGCATTGAACAAGCTTGCCAACAGTCAAAATTGCATCGTATGTTTATGAATACCCATCCCTCAGAAATTAAAGATATTGATTTTTTGTTGAGTACCATGCGCAAGCTACGTGAGAAGTTTGAATCTTTGCCTATGGTGCTAGAGATCCATGAAGACGCTATTACAAACATTGAAATGATGAAGAAATTCTCTAGAGAGCTCACTGCCATGAATATCGAATTGGCCTATGATGACTTTGGTGCTGGTCAGGCTCGTTTGATGGAGATGATTGAGGTACCTGTTAAATATATAAAATTCGACATTTCACTCATTCGGGGTTTGCACAACGCACCTGAATCCAAACAGAAAATGGTTGCAGCGCTAGCCGCAATGACCAAGAGCATGGGTATTCAAACATTGGCCGAGGGCGTAGAAGAATTCGAAGAACTGCAGCTATGCAAGCAGATGAATTTTGACCTAATTCAAGGCTATTACTTCGGAAAGCCGTCGTTATCATTACACTATGATGATCACTTAAAAAATAGGCCAACTCGAAGTTGGGATCAGAGTCCGAGCATCCGTATTTAACACCAACCTTCTTAATAGTCATTTGATAATTTTAATGTTTACTTTATTACGGTTTTCTCTTCGGACATACTTTGCTGCCTTTCCTGCATTAAGTTCTGCTTCAGCAATTAGTACGCCTTACACAATCCCATAAGATATACCGGCATTATTTTCCATAATGCGACCAATTTCAGCCCATTAGTCTATTTGCTTAGACACTGGTTACTTGGCATAAGCTTCCGCTGCGTTGATTTACACCTTATTTATGTTCATTAAAGCTTTAGCGTGCAAGTAATACTGTTTGACGTTTTTTCATATCTGCATTTAAAAAACCAAGATTTTCCAGTTTGGTAAAATAAGATTCTAGTTGTTTCTCGGTGAAGAAGCATGAATACGCATGTTTACGGATATATTGATCAAGTACTGAGCTAATCAGCCAGTTATTAAGTTTTCCATCTGTACTTATCGTTTCAAACTCTTTACACGACGGGAAGAAAGGCTCATTTATGGTTTCAACCGTATGTGCTTTTTCTATATATCTATCAATTATATAAGTCGCAATTTGATTCCCGACGACTCTCTGGCCAATGTCATAAGATATTCTTGCTAGCGTTGATAAACGTTGAATTTTTGATTCCCCAGAGCTTAAAATTTTCTTTACTAATTCAAAGGCAAGAAGCAGGTACTGAAAACGATCAACAATACTTAGTTCTGAGTTTCGAGAGCTGGCGTAAGCATTCAATGCTTGTTGAAAAGCAATACCTTTTGTATCAGATGGTTGGTTTATATTTTTTTGAATGTCTTTTAAGAAGGGCTGATCGTTAAAAAATGCGTCATAAGACTGAGAAGGCTTTATGGCAGCTATTTTAGGATTATTAACTAAGAGGTTGTCTGCCATCAATTTTTCCGCGGTATCATTTTTACAGCAAAACAGGTTTAGCTGGTAGTCATCTAGAGATTTAGATATATCTAATGGTGT
>ENA-OSET01003017-OSET01003017.1-sediment-metagenome-genome-assembly--contig:-NODE-3017-length-15724-cov-146.191474_pt1 | contig 15724 bp, 17 predicted proteins | sample MGYA00237882_ERZ534229 | MGnify/ENA primary metagenome ERZ534229 (study PRJEB26408, sample SAMN06266212) | sediment metagenome | isolation source: Hudson Canyon methane seep mesocosm | place... | reverse complement strand
CGTGCATTTTGAGCATCTGTTACCTCGGCATCTGAGATTATCCGTTCGGTAATGCTAATTAACTGCCTACAATTTTGCACAATTAGTGGCTCATGATCGTCTTTTAAATAAGCAGGATTACAGGCAACAAGGTTTAGTATTGGTAGTAAGGCAATGATTGTTTTAGTCATCATAGCTGCAGTTTAAAAATTTTCTTTACGAGAGCATAGTGCCAATATATGTACTGTCATCAGCTTGAACAACACTTTAAAGTAACCCTCTTTTTCTTAACTTGTTGATGATAAAGCTTGGCTAAAAGCGGCCTAATTATTGGTAGACCAAGAAACCAGGCGATAGGTTTAAGTAAAGAAACTTTTTGCATTAACAAAATATAAGCGTCTAGCTCTGAAACAATGCAGCCATTTTTATCGCAAATATGCAATTTGGATAACGCTTTTTTGGGGTCGATACCCAGTTCATGCAACTGGCTATCTCGACCGGTAATATCAAACCAGCAAACATCTTCTCCGGATTGCCCCGAGAGTTTTTCATAATTTTGTCTGTCACGAATACATTTCGGACAAGCGCCGTCGTAATAAACAATAATCTGCGCGTTATTTTTGTTGCCATGTTTTTCTTTATGCGGCTTTTCAGATTGGGTCATATCAGGGGCAGGATTCATTTTTTAAAAGACACTCAAACTTTGTCAGCCAGTCGGAAAAACTTGCAACATAGTTATAGCTATAGACTGTTTTAAGAGGCTTGCTAGTGACAGTATCATGTATAGCGGTTTGAATCCAACGGTACGAAAATTTCCACAAATTTCTATACTGTTTATATTCCCTATAAAAAACTCGGCCGCAAGCGAGCCGAGTTTTAAAGAAAATCGAGTTATCTCGTTCCTTCTTCTCATACTCCTTAAGCTTATCTCACACATAAGCTCTAATTACATCTTCACAAAATGGTACACCAAACGATAAACATGACGCGTATATCTTTGTAACTCCATAAGCTGGCTACCTCACAATGGAAAAATCCCCATTGTAAGCTATCCAGCTCGGGGGCAAGCCACCCGAGATTTACGCTATGCGGTTAAAAAAATGAAGAGAATATAACTAACTGAGCAACATGAAGAGTTTAATTCTCAACTCAGTGGCGTTCGGGTCTGGGTGAAACATTGCATCGGCTTGGTGAAAAATTGGGCTATTGTTACCACTCACTTTCGTTGCTCTCATTTGAACTATACTTTTTTCATGCAAACGGTTTGTGGACTAGTTAATGTACAGGTCCAACGATGGCAAACAGCTCACCCTGCTAATTGTGCATAAACTCTACTGTAAATTCGAATTGCTCTTAGGCGCCACTTAAAAGCGGGCAATTGCCCGAAGAAAAACTGCCGCTTATAAATAGTTCATAGCTTTCGCAGGATAGATTTCCTCTAGTGAATAGATTATGTTGCGACATACACAGCTCGAATTTATCGTTATTTTCAGTCAAAATTAACTCCAAATGAGAAAAATAAAAAAATAGCCTTGGTTATTGCAAATCATCGGCCAGGATTGCCGATGATTATGCTGGCATAGTCAGATTATAGGGTGTATAAATAATTATAATCAAGTGGTATTCGAGCAACTAACATTTAATAATTTCGTTGCGACAATTTTTATTAAAAGATCTTTTGGAGGTCACCATGAATGAAGATAAGTTTAATATGGAAATCAGAAAATTTCTAAAACAAGTCGGGGGTTACATCTCAGCGTGAAATTGAACATGCTGTTATAAAGGCTGTCGAATCAGGCAGATTAAATGATACTAATACCTTCGATATAAAAATGACTTTGGAAGCGCCTTCTATAGGGCTCAGTCATTGTGTTCAAGGAAAAATTTTAGTGGAATAATTTGTTTACGTAATAAATGGATTACTTTTCAAATAGATGGGGGGTAGATGAATCAACTGACCAATAAAACTTGCATTGCTTGTAGGGTAGGTGCACCACTAGCGACAGAGGATGAAATTAATGAATTTAAGCAGCAAATACCAAATTGGATAATGATTGAGAAGGATGGAATCAAACGCTTAAAACGGGTTTTTACCTTTAACAATTTTGTAGATGCTGTCGCATTTACACAAAAAGTTGCTGTTCTTGCTGAAAATGAAAATCATCATCCCTCTATTTTGACGGAATGGGGAAAAGTCACCGTTTATTGGTGGTCGCATAAAATAAAAGGCTTACACGTTAATGATTTTATTATGGCCGCTAAAACTGACCAGTTGTGAACTTGAGAATGGGCATGTTTGTGTAATAGCCTGTTAAAAAGGAAATAATAATGGAAATCACATTAAATCATACAATTGTTGCTGCCAAAAACAATATTGAGTCTGCCAAATTTTATGAAAAAATATTTGGTTTTGAATTCATTAAAGAGTGGGGACATTTCGCGGTAGTTAAGGTGAATTCAAGCTTAACGTTAGATTTCGATACACAAGAAAAATTTTCCCAGAATCATTATGCTTTCAAAGTTAACGATCAACAGTTTGATGAAATATTTGAGCGTGTGAAATCAGATAATATTAGTTTTGGCAGTGGCCCCCGTTCAAACGATGATGGAAAGATAAATAATAATTATGGTGGTCGTGGTGTTTATTTTAAAGATCCCAATGGGCACCTATTAGAAATACTAACAACAGATTACGTGATTGAATAATTAGCTTTGTAACAATGAACTAGTCTAGATACATGATCTCCGCTCGCTGAATAGTTCTCTGTTTATGCATTGATATTAGAGGTTAAAGTTATGTTGGAACAACTTCTTAATCTGTACCCTCTTTGTGGTCAACAACACAAGCTGAAAGGCTTATACCTGGCTCATCGAATAGATACGTTAGGTAGCACTGCCGATCCTTTTATCTACGCTAATTTCCTGTCCAGTCTGGATGGCCGAATAGCGCTAGAAGATAGAGCGAAAAATACTCCCTCCTATATCCCCAAACATATAACAACGGTTTCAGATTTCAAACTGTTTATGGAATTACATGCTCAGGCAGACTGTCTTATTACTCATGGCGGATATATGCGAGCTCTCAGCGAAAAAAGGTTGGGCAATGTATTGCAGGTTAAAAATAACGAGCTTATCGAATGGCGATGCAATCACGGATTAAAACCCCAGCCGGCAGTCATCATTGCTAGTGCAAGCCTGGATTTTCCGATACACCCCAGTCTGCATGAGCATCAACAGGATTGTTTTATTGCTACTGGGAAAAGTGCTGATGTCGAGAGAATACGCGACTGGCAGAATCAAGGGGTTAAAATCCTGAAAGTAGGTGAAGAGAAAATGGTTCAAGGAGCTGCATTAATTCAACAACTGAAAAAACTAAAATATAAAAGTATTTATCTTATCGCCGGCCCCAGAATGCTAGACACTATGATTAGAGAAGAACAGCTTTCTCGTTTATATTTGACCATGACCCATCAATTAATTGGAGGACTAGATTTTCGCACTTTATTGACCGGTCCTGGGCTTGCTGATGAAGGTAACATGAAGCTCCAATCACTTTATTATGAGCAAGATTCACCAACCGGTTCTGGTCAATTTTTTATGCATTTCGGTTTAAATTAACTCATCAGGCATAAGTAATTTATCCGTTAGCAGATAACTAAATAAAGCTTATTGATTTTAACTAAAAAAAAGAACATGCTGTCTTTATCGATATTTCTTGAAATTGAGTGCTATTTATTAGGCAGGGTATACGTTAAGTCTGGAGATAATATTTTGACACAGAGTAAAGGTAAAATTAGTGTTTATTATGATGGGGCCTGTCCAAAATGTGTCAAAGATAGGCAAACTTATGAAAATCTATCAGGCAAGGCAGCGAATAATGTGTGTTGGATAGACATTACTGGTCAGGAAAAAAAGTTATCGGAGTTGGGTATTGATCCCGTTAAAGCGTTAACGGAATTGCATGTTAAAGATGAAAATGATGCGATTCTTTCTGAGATAGATGCCTATATTTTATTAATAGATAAAGTCCCTATATTGCAAGCTATTGCTTGGTTGATTGGACTACCCTTGATAAGGCCGGTGGTTGCAAAAATGTATCATTGGCTGGTAACTCGTCGGCTTTATAAAAGTGGGCGGCTATAGGGGTATATTTTTATCAAACTTCTTAGGAAGTGAATTTGAATTATTTTGATTTAGGAGATTATGATGACTACTACTATAAATAATGACGAAGTGATTAAGGTACTAAATAAAATTCTGGAAACGGAATTATCAGGTGTCGTGCGTTACACTCACTACTCACTCATGGTTTTTGGCTATAACCGCATTCCAATTATTTCTTGGATGCGTGGTCAAGCAACCGAATCTCTCGATCACGCCACTCAAGCCGGTGAGCTGATCACACATTTAGATGGTCACCCTTCATTGGGGATAGGGTCGCTATTAGAAACCCATCGCCATGATATTGGCGATATTATGAAAGAGTCACTAGAGCACGAGGCATTAGCTTTGGCTGAATACCATAATTTATTGGCTTTAGTCGATGGCAAAGATGTCATGCTGGAAGAATATGCGCGGCGTATGATTTCGTTGGAAGAAATGCATTTGGGTGAAGTGCGTAAGATGCTACAAAAACCAAGCTAGTAACTTTTGACTAACGTGAGTTGCAATATGGTAACTCGCGTTAATTCAGTTAGGCATCAATAACATAATCTATTGCAGGAGACTAATATGAATGAAGATACCTTGAATATGGAAGTAAGGACATTTCTTAAAAAAGTAGGCGTTACTTCGCAGCGTGAAATTGAACACGCTATTCTAAAGGCGGTTGAAGAAGGCCGTTTGCAAGGTACTGAAAAAATTAACGTAAAAATGACTTTGGAAATACCTGAAGTTGAGTTAAATAAAACGATTAATGGGGTTATTGCACTGGAATAATTTACCCTGTTAAAGGTAGCTTACGGAAATTATATTTTCTGGAAAATATCTTTATTTGAGTCAGTTAAGCTCATATAAGCTTTTATTTTTCACCTAAATAGCTGAGGTTTTTAACGAAAAAATGGAGTAACCATCATGGAAACACTATTTCATTCATTATTAATGCTGATGCTAGTCATTTGGGGCGTAGCCGTAGTTATGCGCAAATTGGGCCTGCCGACAATTACGGGTGAATTAATCATGGGGGGTGGTTATTGGTCCCGCAGTCCTAGGCTGGGTTACTCCAAATGAAGTCATAGAAAATTTAGCGCATATTGGTATCTTTTTTCTGATGTTACATGCTGGAGTTGAATCCGAATCTAGTGAGTTTTATGCTGCGCTTAAGGACTCTTTTGCTATTGTAGTGGTTGGCGCTATCGTGCCTTTTTCGGTAAGTGTGGGGCTAGCTTTGGCCTTTGGTTATGACATGATCGCCGCTATTTTTGTCGGTTTAACCATGACCGCGACTGCGGTGGTTGTTACGCTAAAAATACTGCGTGATTTAGGTTTTCATATTTCACGCAGGTCGAGAATAATTATGGCCACTTGTGTTGTCGATGATATATTAACCATGATTCTGTTTAGTTTCGTTTGAGGTTTTTTGTGTGGTTAAATTGTTGATATAAGTAGTATTTTTCTAGTAATTGGTAAGGTGTTGTTGTTTTTTTTCTGTTACTTTAAGTATTGGCTTATGGGTCTACCCTCGTTTAACGTTTCCTTAATTTCCTCTGTGAGGCCTTGGTATCAATAAAAAAGTAGTCCTACAAAGTATACATTCTGGGACTGCTTCCCAGAACGATAGAATGCGGCCTCGATATGTTCTTTTTTGTGTCTTATTATTGATTCCTATAACATCCTTGTCTAAATAAGGCGCTATGAAAAACCTGAAAATAATAGAGGGCACTGGGTGCAGTTGAATTGGCGTAGAAGTTGAAGTTTCTTTATTGACCGCAACTCAGAATATTAATAGCGAGATTTTTTGTTGCGGAATTTTCCAAACATCACGGAAATAAGCGCCTTGATATGGCGTCCCCAGACGGACTCGAACCGCCAGCTATCCCTTAGGAGGGGATGCTGTCTGCCTTTTATTTAGAACATGATACACCTTCTGGTACTTCCTGGTATTTATAAGTCTATGTTTTATATACATAAGTTTTTATTTTTTCGGTTTTTTGATATCATAATCTACTAGGTCGTTTGTAACGGTTTATTTAATTTGGCGACTGGTTAGCAACTAAGATTAGGTGTGGTGTATATGATAAAAAGACGCGGTAAAAAATCAGATGTTAGAGTTAAGCTTACAGATAGGTTGATAAATTATGCTATGTCTGGAAAAAATAATAACGAGGAATGGCAGAGATTTAATAATGCTTTAGTAGATATCGGTGGTGTAATTAGAGATTCTGATTTAGTCGGTTTCCAAGTCGTTAGAACTAGTTCTGGCAAAGTTAGTTTTCGTTATGATTATAGACTGCATGGAAAGCGAAGAAATATAACCTTGGGGCAATTTCCAAAAATCACGGTTACTCAAGCAAGAGCGTTGGCAAAAGAGAAATCTTTGATAGTAGCGAATGGGAAGTCGCCGCTTGATCAGGTGCAAATAGCACGAGATGAGGTAAGCAATACATTGAAAAATTATCTTAAGAATGATTACTCACTATATATGCACTCAAGAGCTATACAAGCCCAAAAATATTTGAATATTATCAGTAATGGATTTCCTGAATTACTTAAACTCCCATTAACAGAAATATCAAAAGCTGATTTAGTAAAATGGGGTCAATTTCAAACAGAGCAGCATAACTTAAATGTTAAAGGCTACGCTTCAGCAACTATTATTCAGCGGCATGGTGCTCTCAAATCATTAATGTCTCACGCGGTTCGGAATGGTGCAATTGAGAACAACCCATTTGATAGGTTAGATAAACTAGAGTTCACTACAACCTCTGAGACAACTCAACAGCAAGCTAAGCGCACCTATTTAACTCTTGATCAGCAACAGGCATTTTTGAAATCAGTTGATGCGTATGATGAAAAAATAAAAAGTAAACTTAGAGGTAGTCGAGTGCAAAGCAAATCCCATTTAGCTGAGTTGGATAATTTAGCTTTTGCCAGTCACCATAAACCCATGTTGTTAATACTTTATTATATGGGGTTGCGGATGGGGGATGTAGTGAGTCTTGAATGGACTCATGTTATTGACACTCAAGCTACTTGTAATATTACTAAGGTATTGGAGAAAACACGCAGAAAAATCAAAATACCTTTTGTAATGCCTATGCCAGAACCTGTCCGCAGTGTATTGGCCTGTTGGCATAATCAGCAAGGAAATCCAGTTAGCGGTTTAGTGTTTCCAAACTACAAGGGTGGTCGATTAGGCAATATGCCACTTCGTAACTGTTGGGTATGGATTAAAAAAAATGCTGAGTTTCATGATGACCTAGAGCTCTACACGTTACGTCATAATTTTATTAGTTGGTTGATTATGAATAATGTGCCGTTACCTGTTATTGCAGGTATGGTTGGTCACGTATCAACCGATATGATTAACCGTAATTATGGCCATTTGATTGCTGGCGCGACGACTGATGCATCGAAAGGTTTTGCCGCATTGTTAGAGTCACAGGAATAACGATAGTTGCGTACAGCATCTCGACTTTGAGTCGCCATTAACATCAAACTCTCTAGCTCTCCCGTCTTTAGCGGGGGGGGAGGGTAAATACACCTTTCGCAAGCCATATAAAAAGTGTGCACGATTTAAATGCAGCAAGGTACTCTCGATGCTTAAGAAATAGTCCTCTGCCATGGTTAAAATAACAGTTTTACGTATTTACTAAGATTGATACATGGAGCTGGGCTTAATAATAGCTGAGACTTGTAAGTAATCAGGAATGGTCATGTTACAGTTAAATTTCTTTAAAAATGCGTAGATATCATACTGACAAAACTGACGAATTCTAATTTGTCAGTTTTGTCAGTAGTAAAGAGATACATTTATGTTTTTTTTATTTCTGCGTTAATAAAATACTGGATGCTCGATTTTGTAGGCGATTCTTTTTTTATGCCCTGGATGTAATTGCAGTCCTCAAGTAGTAAAAGTGCATCTTTAATGATTCCAGTACTTGATAATCCACTCCATCCTGACCTGTGAATATCCCTCGCCGTAAATTTGTTTTCTAGCTTATTTTCCTTGATTTTTTTCAGAATTAATTGAGCTGATGTTTTTTCAGGGTTAATACCAATACTATAAATGCGCTCCGTATGACTTCTAAGGTACACACCCCAGCATATAGCTTTTAATAGTGAATTTTTGGTTACTGGGACTAAATTAAAAATTTCATGTTCTGCAGAGTTAGCGATATGAATAATAAGAGCCAGACTTGGTATAAGTGATCTATATTTAGTTAGATGTGATTCCAAAACTGGATGTAACTCGTTGCTACGCAACTCAATCTCAAATTTAGTTAACCATTCAATAAATAGTATTTGTGCTTCAGCATCAAAATTAATTGATGGCAAGTCCTCCCCGTCTTCAGGTATGGGGAAGTTAATTTTATTAGCGATAGCATCATATATATTGAAAACCTTACCTTTAGCCAGTTTATCTGGTGACCTATCAATATATCTCCACTCTTTATTTTGGTCAGGATATACAGACAACTGTAAGCGTTGAATAAATCCATCGTCTTTTTTACCATGTGTAAAGATGTCGAGAATATATGGCAGTAGCTTGCTGGGTTGAATGCCTCCAATAACGCTAGTAATATTTGCTTGTATATCAATAGTTCCTCTGCCGATTCGATCGTATGTATAGCTACCATTGCCATCGAACGACTCGAGCCAAAACTCACGGTCATTTGGTCTATCTTCGCGATCAATAGTTTTTAGCCAGCCTGAAATTTCATCTCTAAATAACAGTAATCCATTTGGATTTTCGTTTAGCAACTCTCCAAGCTTTTCAATTGTGGTGTCAGAAATAATGTACCTTTTTCGTACGGGTATTTCTTTTTCTTCTGCTGCTGACTGCTCTAATATTGAACGAGCCTTCGTATTGTTCCCTTCTTTAATTGCCGCTTTTGCTTGTCTATGTTTTTGCTCGCCAGTAAATTTACGCATCTCTAAATCAATATTGAACTGCTTAATATTTAACTCATGGTTTTTTCTTTCTTCAATTTCTAAATGCTTCAATGGCTTCAGTATTTCGGAAAGAGCTGGCGTTTTCATTGAGCTTGGCCTGCCTATAGCGACTCCCCATAAATTACATACAACTAACCAATCGTCGAGTGCTTTAGGTTTTATACCAACACGCCGACCAATAACTGCTGATAATGTAACCATTGCTCCCATGGCTGCATAATCAGGCGGACACTGCATACGCTCAGATATATCTCTAATCCAAGGTATAAGTGCATTTGGTAAAAGAGTAAATTGGAATGGATCTACTGTTTTTAACGGAGCATGGATGGGTTTGATTTTTTGCCAATGCAATATGGGTTGAGTGTCTAGCCCAATAACTCCATTTTCTAATATTTCATCATTTATGTTCACAATGCTGCATCCTTGCTAATAAACGACATGATATTAAACTCAGGTATGCACCAAACTACTTTATAGGCACCATAGCTCAATATTGCTCTTGATAGCTCTATTAAGCGATTGTAGCTTTCAATTATTCCATGCGAAACAAGTAGTACATCTTTGTTATAAGCGCAGTTCCACTTGTAAATATTAATGTCACTATTTAACGGTAAAATTATTTTGGGAATACTAGGTAGCCATCCTGTTGAATTTGCTCTTTCCCAAGCATTAGAGCCTGTGCACACAACTATACAATTTTTATTATTGGTAATATTTTTGGCATATGGTGGTAATTTTTTTATCATTTCGAAATTCCGATAGAATAAGTTTGAGGCATTTAATTCTTAAGCCATATATTTTTTAAATAGCTTTGAATAATTACTGAGTTGAGTTTTCGGTTTGGATTTGTGCTGTATTTAAATAGCTGTCGAATTGCGCTAAAAATTCGTCTAAGTCTGATCTCTTGTACAGAATTTTTTTGGGTCCAGCTTTTATAAATTTTGGTGCTTGTACGCCCCACAATACGCCTGTTGATCTAGAGTTTTTGAGTGCATCCGCCTTACTGTCTATACCGATATATTGAGTTGCTTGCTGGGGGGTTAGCATTGCGTTAACAAACATTGTTAATTCCTATATAATATTTAGTATTAAATTAGTAACGTTACTACTGGAGTGTTACGTTACTATCCTTTGGAGTGGTATTATTCCTTCCTTTTTTTTATTTAGCAATGTTTTTTTATGAAATTTGATATAGATATTCTGGATGTATTAAAAACTAGGTTGGATTTTAGAACCGATGTAGAGTTGGCCGGCTTTCTAAATGTGAAAAAATCTATTATCACTCAAATTAGGCATAGTGAGATGAAGCTTAGTTTTAATCAGAAACTAACAGTTATGGATCATTTAGGGTTTATAAAAGGCAGAGATTTATTGACAGCTATAACATCTGAAGCGTTGACAGAGAAAATTCTCCAGGCTAGTTATACTCAGAGTGAGAGATTAGCTTTGCCGGAAACTGTTCCGGGTGTCCCAGACCATTTTGATATCGTATTAATTGAGCTATTTAAACAGTTTGGAAAGTTTAAAAGTGATAAAGAAGTAGCTTCTTGTCTTGGTGTTAATAGAACAATGATTACAACGGTTCGTGCTGGGCGTCGAAAATTGGGTCCATTACCTAGGCTTCGAATGTTAAAGTTTATTGAAAAAAATACTGGAATTGAGATAGAAGACATTGAGTCTCTTGAGAGAGCGATCGAATCTAGCGAGTATCTGTTTGAATTTATTAAGGATCATATGAAAACAAGTAAAAAGAAAAGTGATTCTCCGGAGTGAATATTAAATATATTCCAAGCTTATTATTAGATTAATGGACTGCTAGCACATACTCAATGATCAAAAACAAACTAACCCTTTCCCAATTAGAGCAATACCTCTCTAAAGCCGCATGGATCTTAAAAGGTCCGGTTGATGCATCAGACTTCAAGGTCTATATATTTCCTCTACTTTTCTTTAAACGAATTTCCGATGTATATGATGAAGAGTACCGCACAGCATTAGAAGAATCGGATGGCGATAAAGACTACGCGTCACTCCCTGAAATGCATCGCTTTGAGATACCAGAAGATTGCCATTGGCTAAATGTGCGCGAACAAACCACCAACGTAGGGTTAGCCATAGAAAAGGCATTGCGCGGAATAGAGCAAGCTAATCAAGAATTCTTGTATGGCATATTTGGTGATGCACAATGGAGTAATAAAAATAAACTTTCGGATGCTTTATTAATTAATCTTATTGAACACTTCTCTCAGTATGACTTAGGCAATGAAAATGTTGAACCAGATATGCTGGGGCAAGCCTACGAATATCTCATTAAACATTTTGCTGATTTAACCAATAAAAAAGCCGGTGAATTTTATACGCCGCGCTCAGTTGTCCATCTTTTAGGATTAATACTTGATCCACATGAAGGTGAAACCATTTATGATCCAGCTTGTGGTACAGGTGGCATGCTGCTTGAGTGTGTTAATGATCTTAAACACAACAAAGAAGATTACCGAACACTTAAACTTTATGGTCAAGAAAAAAACCTAACCTCAAGCTCAATCGCCAGAATGAACATGTTTTTGCATGGAATTGAAGACTTTGAAATTCTAAGAGGGGATACGCTACGTAACCCGGCATTTTTTGAGGCAGATGGTCTACAAACTTTCGATTGTGTTATAGCCAACCCACCATTTTCCCTAAAAGACTGGGGAGCTGATAACTGGGCTAACGATCCCTTTGGGCGTAATATCGCAGGCGTTCCTCCAAAAGGTAATGGCGATATGGCATGGGTGCAGCACATGGTTAAATCCATGAACAGCACAGGTCGAATGACTGTTGTACTTCCACACGGCGCATTATTCCGCAAAGGAGCGGAAGGTAAAATTCGTAAAGCATTATTAGAGCAAGATATGCTCGAAGCCGTAATAGGTTTAGGCCCTAATGTATTTTACGGCACGCAATTAGCCGCCTGTGTCATGGTCTTTAAACAAAACAAAGACACGGAGAAAAAAGACAAAGTACTATTCATTGATGCTTCCGATCAAATACGTGTGGGTCGCGCACAAAATCATCTTGAGCCTAAACATATACAGCAGATTTACGACTGGTATAGTGATTATCAAAATGTAGAAAATTACGTCAAAGTCGCATCAATGGATGAGTTAGAAGAAAATGACTTTAATCTAAATATTCCTCTTTACGTTGAAAAGATCATTGAAGATAACTTACCATCAGTTGAAGAAGCCATGGCAGATTTAAAACAAGCCTGGCAAGCTAGTTTAGAAGCCGAAGAGAAATTTAAAACAATTTTGCAAGGCTTTCTACAATGAATAAAGGCTTTGATTTTAACGAACTCACCACGCTGTGTTTTTCAACACATGAAAAAATGCAGCAGCGTGCAGCCTATACAGTCAATATATCCTTAGTGATTAGAAACTGGTTGTTTGGTTGTTATATTACCGAGTTTGAGCAACAAGGTGCAAACCGTGCAGGTTATGGTAAAACGCTAATAAAAAAGTTATCAAGTACCTTGCAGCAACAAGGTATAAAAGGCGTATCAGCCACCAACCTAAAACAATGCCGTGCGTTTTATCTTTCTTACCAGGCAATTGGTCAGACACTGTCTGACCAATCACTATCAGTACAAGCTGAACAATCAAATTTTTTAGAGAACGCTGCCGATGCCTTAATGCCTGAATTCTCCTTAAGCTGGTCACACTATATTACTTTACTAGTGCTGGATAACAGTAATGAAAGGCGTTTTTATGAAATAGAAGCAACCGCTAATAGCTGGAGTGTGCGTGAATTAGAACGGCAAATTTCCAGCTCTTTATACGAGCGATTAGCATTAAGCCGTAGTAAAGATGAAGTAATAAAACTCTCCGAACAGGGGTTAATTGTAGAGAAAGTAGCCGATTTAATTAAAAATCCCTTTGTTCTTGAATTTTTAGGCCTAGAAGAAAAGCCGACATATTCCGAAAATGACCTTGAACAAGCTATTATTACTAAGCTGGAAAGTTTTTTATTAGAATTAGGCAAAGGGTTTCTATTTGAAGCACGACAAAAACGCTTTACCTTTGATAATGATCATTTCTATGTTGATTTAGTTTTTTATAATCGCCTGTTACATTGCTATGTCTTAATTGATCTTAAGCGGGATAAACTTACCCACCAGGACTTAGGGCAAATGCAGATGTATGTTAATTATTTTGATCGTCATGTGAAAACAGCAGACGAGGCACCGACTATTGGAATTGTTTTATGTCACAGAAAAAATGATGCCTTAGTGGAATTAACCTTACCAGAAGACAGTAATATTTATGCGTCTCGCTATCAGCTTTATTTGCCCTCCAAAGAAGAATTAAAAGCAGAGCTGCAAAAAATTGAATCTGAATTAAGCGACCATTAATAAACACTATTTTTAAAAGGATTTATACAGTGAAAGAACTGCAGTCGCTCGATGATGTTTTTAACAAAAAGATTTTTAGGATTCCAGATTATCAAAGAGGCTATGCTTGGGGTGAGAAACAATTAGTAGATTTTTGGGAGGATCTACTAAATTTAGACGATCACCGACTTCATTATACTGGTGTGCTTTCAATTAAGCAGGTACCAGAAGAAAATTGGTCGAACTGGAATGATGAATGCTGGCTTATTGAAAAAAGAAGGCATATTCCGTATTTCATTGTAGACGGCCAACAAAGGCTTACTACCGTGTCTATTTTTCTTCAATGCTTAGTCGAGACAGTTAAACAGCACCCAGATAATGCTCAATTGAATGATAAAGACATTTTATTAGGAACATATACGCTAAATGACATCATAGAAAAATATATTGTTGTTGAGGAACCTCCACACCATATTATTAAGAGCTACAAATTTGGCTATGAGGTTGATAATCCGTCTTTTACTTTTATGCGGCATAAAATATTCAATGAGCCGCATGGTGGGAGTATTAATGAAACTTTTTATACGCTAAACCTTGAAAATGCGAAAAAGTTTTTCCTTGAAAATATTGATAAAATCGTTAATGCGCAAGGTCTGAGCGCCTTAGAAGATATTTATGAAAAGCTAACGCAACGCTTCATGTTTAACCTCTATGAGATAGATGACAATTTTGATGTCTTTGTCGCATTTGAGACTATGAATAATAGGGGTAAGAAGTTATCCGATTTAGAGTTGTTAAAAAATCGCCTTATATACTTAACAACGCTATACGATAAAGATGAAGTCGAACAAAATGTGCAGGATGCAGCCCGAAAAAATATTAATGATACTTGGGGCGAAATTTATCACCAATTAGGGAAGAATAAAAAAAGACCCTTAAACGATGATGAGTTCTTAAAAGCTCACTGGATCATGTATTTTAAATACAGCCGAAAAAGTGGTAATGATTATATACGTTACCTATTAGATGACTATTTTTCTCCTAAGCAAGTTTTTGAAAAAATCAAAGTAAGCACTAAAGACCTCGATATGGTCGAAGAACTAACAGATGAAGATATAAATGATGGCGATGATGCAATAGATGATCAAATGCCATACAACTTAGGCAGCCGGTCAAAGCTTAAAATTACCGAAATAAACGATTATGTAAATAGTTTAAAAGGTGCAGCTGAACATTGGTATAACAGTTTTTTTCCTGAAAATAATACCGCTTTTTCTGATGCAGAGAGTGTTGCATTAGATCGATTAAATAGACTTGGTATCGGGTATTTTAGGCCGTTAGTAATGAGTTGCTTTGCTTCTACAGGAATTGATACAGCAAAAAGAGTTCATTTACTTAACGAAATAGAACGGTTTATTTTTATTAGTTCTAGAGTCTCTCGAGCTACTGCGACTTATGGAAGTAGTCAGTATTATCGTGCTGCAGGGGATGTTTATAAAGGGAAAAAAACTATTGCAGAGATTATTAAATCATTGGATGAGAGTCTTTCCTGGGTATTCGAAGATGATGGAACATACAAGCATGGCTATTTTAAAACCTTTATAAGTAAAAAGTTTGCATCAGGTGGGGCGGGGTTTTATGCCTGGAATGGATTGAGATATTTTCTTTATGAATATGAAGAAAATCTAATGAAAAGTAGAAATCAGCCCAAAGTAACCTGGCAGAACTTCATTAAAAGTGAGAACGACAAAATATCGATTGAACATATCTATCCACAGACAGCGACAAGCGAGTATTGGCAGGAAAATTATGAGGATTATACAAAAGAGCAACGTAAATACTTAAATGGATCGTTAGGTAATTTGCTTCCATTATCTTCAAGCATAAATTCAAGTTTACAAAATGATGATTTTCCCGATAAGCAAAATCTAAAGCACAATAAGGACGGAAAGGTCATCAGAAATGGCTACTCTAACGGTTCTTATTCTGAACTAGAAGTGGCTGGTAAAGGTAAATGGACTAATATAGAAATCAAAGAGAGAGGGCTTCATTTACTCGCCTTTATGGAGGCGCGGTGGAAAATAAATTTTGGTTCTGAAGAAAATAAATTAGAAATTTTGCATCTCAATTTCATAGATAAAAGCACTACGCTGCCTGAAGAAAGTGATAAAGAGGTTGAAAAATGACCCAACAAGAACTAGAAAAATACCTCTGGGGTGCAGCTACCGCACTACGCGGAACCATAGACGCGGGTGATTA
>ENA-OSET01003015-OSET01003015.1-sediment-metagenome-genome-assembly--contig:-NODE-3015-length-15749-cov-64.678088_pt1 | contig 15749 bp, 8 predicted proteins | sample MGYA00237882_ERZ534229 | MGnify/ENA primary metagenome ERZ534229 (study PRJEB26408, sample SAMN06266212) | sediment metagenome | isolation source: Hudson Canyon methane seep mesocosm | place... | reverse complement strand
TGTTCTGAGCGTATGGCAGATTTTGATGCGTTATATTTCTGGCGAAAATATCACTGCAAAAAGATATTGGCAGACTACCCTTCTGCTAATACTGAATCAGTCATAAATATGGATGAATTAATCAAGAGTGCTGAGGCTGGTGATATGGAGTCTCAATACTTATTGGGCTGGAATCTTCACCATCTAGCTAAAACGGAGAGTGACACAGATGATGCGGTTAAATGGCTTCGCATGTCTGCAGAGCAAGGCTTTGCTAAGGCACAATGCTTTCTTGGATATATGCTTCGTGATTATCTTATTCACTATGAGAAAGGAGATGATGAAGGAGCTGCTGGCTGGTTTTTATTGGCTGCACAGCAAGGCATGGTACAAGCGCAAGAAGAGTTAGCCGATATGTATGCCTCAGGAATAAAGTATGGAAGAGGGATTCCTCAAAATACAGAAAAGGCTGTGAAATGGAATTTAAAGGCTTTTGAAAATGGTAGTGAAGTTGCTCCACTTAGACTTGGAGATATATATAGGTCAGGTAATGGTATTACTCAAGATATTGATGAAGCAATTAAATGGTATAGAATTGGAGCTGAACAGGGGGACTTTTACTGCTGCCGCAATCTTTGGGAAATATATGAGAGTGGTGATGGCGGGACGATTACTGAAGTTGAAGCAAAACAATGGCAGCAGATAGCTCTAGATAACGGGGTGATATTGTCTGACTCAGAGTATTTTTAACGGTATTCAAAACCAGTGACTTACACGTTCGCCAACGTTATAACCAATCTCATACAACCTGAATAGCAGTGTGACCAGTACAAGTAGGGAACAGTCTTATATGGCTGTTCCCTACCCGAAGCAGACAGTGACTAAGGTTAGGTAATCATTGATTGTGACTCTGTGTCTGGTTGGCTCTACCATATTGGGTATGGCGGTTTAGTGGTTAGGGAATAGCTAATGCGCCTGATTCTTCTCTAAGGTTGCAATAAATTCCTCAAACTCAGCGGTAGGCAACGGTTTGCTATGTAGATAACCTTGAACTTCATTACAGCCAATGTTTTGTAAAAATGCTTGTTGTTCTTTGGTTTCAACACCCTCAGCAATTGTCTTCAGCCCCATACTATCAGCAAGCGCTACTACCGTATTTACTATAGATGCATCATTTGGATCAGTAGTAATATCCTGTACAAAAGATTGGTCTATCTTTAATTTATCAATCTTAAAACGCTTCAAATATGATAGTGATGAATAGCCTGTTCCAAAGTCATCAATCGATAACTTAATACCTATCTCATGTAACTTATCAATTATTGTAACGGCACCCTCAACATCATCCATCATCAGACCTTCTGTAAGTTCAAGTTCTAAATTGTTAGCTGAAAGGCTATACTCAGATAGGGCCTCCTTCACCATAGCTAATAAATCGTGATGATGAAATTGGTTGGCTGATAAATTAACAGCAACAGTAAAATCGAGAATACCTCGTTTCTGCCAAGCAGCCATTTGTCTAACGGCTTGAAAAAGTACCCATCGGTCTATAGATAAAATCTGGCCACTATCTTCTGCAATAGGAATGAACTCTCCTGGTGAGACTTGACCTAGTTGTGGGTGTTTCCAGCGTAATAATGCTTCACAACCAATCAGCGCACCTGAATTAATATTAATCTGTGGTTGGTAATAAAGTTCTAGTTCATTTCTATTAATGGCACCTCGTAATGCATTATCAATCTCAAGTCGCCTAGTGGCACTCTTAAAGAGTTCTTTGGTGAAGAATTGGAACTGGTTGCGTCCAGAATCTTTTGCTTGATACATGGCAGAATCGGCAGCTTGAAGTAATTTAGAATTGGTATCTCCATCGGTTGGAAAAATAGCGATACCAATACTGGGTGAGATAGTTAATTCACTACCTTCCAAGATAAAGGGCTCTGAAATTGAATCACTTATCTTTTGAGCCACAGCCGCAGCGCCAGTAGCATTAGTTTCTTGCAATAATAAGACATACTCATCCCCCCCCAAGCGAGATACAGTATCTTCTTCGCGTACGAGGGTCATTAACCTATTAGCAACATCAATGAGCATTAAGTCACCAATATGATGTCCAAGAGAGTCATTCACATTTTTAAAATGGTCCAAATCAAGAAACATAATGGCAAATGAATGCTTACTGCGTTGTGAAAAGCGAATGGACTGGCTAATGCGGTCATCTAACAAAACCCGGTTAGGTAAACTTGTTAATGCATCATAATGAGCAAGGTAACGGATTTCATCTTCATCTTCTTTATGCTGAGTAATATCACTAAAGACACCAATATAATGGCTTGCGTGATTAGGATCGTCATCATATAAAGCAGTAATGGTTAACCATGATGGATATAACTTCCCACTCTTATGAGTATTCCATATTTCACCTTGCCAACTATCTTTCTCAAGTAGATCTGCCCACATCTTTTTATAAAATGTGACATCTTGTCGACTAGATTTTAATAACCTAGGGTTCTTGCTCAGCACATCAGAAGAGGTATAGCCGGTGATAGATGTAAAGGCATCATTCACTAAGGTTAAATTTCCTTCTGCATCAGTCACCATGATGCCTTCACTATTTTGAGAAAATGCTTGGCTATAAATTTCTAAACGTAAGGCTGTTTCATATTGTTCTTTGTAATACGTTAAACGTTGTTGTCGCCATAAGAATGTTAATCCCATTCCTAGTGTAAAAATCATGGCTAAAACAAACACTATGTTCGTCCACATTCGCCCAGCTAAGTCAGCATAAACCTCATTTCGGTCCATTCGAGTCACCATATGCCATGGTGAACTAGGTATTCCTCTAACATCTGCAATAACGTTTACATTCCGGTAGTCTAAGCCATCAACGACTCCTGTATAACCTTCTACAGCTTTGACCGCTGGCAATGATTGATTATCTAGTGAATGCCTTAGATTCAAAGCCGTATCATCCTTAAAGCGTAAGTCATTCAAAAAGATAACGTCACTACCTTCTTTCCTAACCAATAATGTTTCTGCTGATTGACTTACTACTGGCCATTGCTTGATAAGAGGATAAAGTTGAGTATGGGGGTTGATTCGTAGAACGACAGTACCAAGAACTAAATTATCAGTTGTAATAATTGGAATTATTAATGCTAAATAAACTTCTGCATCAACTTCATTACGATAAAAATCATGGATAATGGGTTGCTTACTGTTACCCCCTTCTAACACAGCAGTTTTTACACTATTAGATATAGTCAGCAACTCTTGCGAAGTGGATAAAACACCATTTTTCTGTCGGTCAAAATAAAATACCTCATCATAGGAACGGTGTATTTTCCAGCCACTCAATACATCTAGTATTCCAGCTTGAACTTGAATGTTGCCACTATCATTCACAAACTGTTGTGCTAAAGTATTCAAATTCCTAGAATGAAAAATAGTTTGAGCATCTTCCAACCACTCTTTCCGAATCAATTGAATTTCACGACTTTTTAGCTCTGCAATAGCGGTTATCTGTTGTGACTTTTCCTCTTTGTAGTCTATTTCATGTTGTCGTTGGTAAGCATAAGCAGTAGAAATAATGAGCACTGCTCCACCGATAAATCCCCAGACAAAGACTGTCGAGTTTTTTGCGAGCTTACCTAGCCAATTATCATGTATTTGTGCACAGTGAAAGTTAGTATCAAATAATGCGACAGCTAAGAATAAGAATCCTATTAGTGTGTTTAGGGCTGGGGGGATGAATGAACCATCATAAAATAGTGGGGCACCAAATAAATAAGATAAAAAGAAAGCTAAGCAAAGCAACATAAAAGCAAGTGTTATCACCATGCCAAGAATTGCATTATGAGAATGTTTGACTGAAATGTTTTGAGATAAAAATAGTGAAGTAGCCACAGCAATAAAACTCAAAGCTGTTATCGGTGACATATGGCCAATAGGAGAGTTTGCGATAGAACCACTAATGGATAAACCTAAGTACTCCCAACTTGAATGGATATGCTGTACAGATAAAGCAAGTAAGAGCACTGCCACAGATAGAATAGTAAGCGCGAGAGGTTTTTCAATACGAGTAGGCTGATCTATGTAGATATTGATGTTGCGAATAACAATACCAAGTCCACTCAGTGTGAATAACAAGGCCGTACTTGGTGCCATAGGAATGTAATCAGCACGTATCGCCGTAATAAAATTCAACTCCATATACCAGCCAAATAATACTGAGATACCAAGGATGGCTGTAAGAAAACCACATACAGTACCTATGTGCCATAGCCTATTTTTGATGTTTTCCATTAGAATCTTATGTTAACTCTAAAAATGAAGATATAAAAACACTATATATTATATGGATTAATAAATGAATATTTGGACTAAAACTTTGCTCAAATAAAAAAGCCCCAACACTGTTAAGCATTGAGGATTTCATATATGGTATTTAGGGCCGGAATCGGCACGGCCGTGAAGTCGAGGAATTTTAAGTACCATGTGCCCACGAATCAAAAGCATAAAGCTACTGTTAAACGAACGACTACTTGTGGCACACAACAGCCAGTATGTGATTCCTTTAATAAAAGTGTCGCTTACCGACCCAAAGCAGTCATTGATTAATCTCTAAAAAACTGGGATTATTGTGACTCTGGATATAAAAGCATAAATCAATGGAGTCTGACCCCATTGATTCTGCGTCATGGGGTTTGTCTGAATATTTAAAGGATTGAAGATGGAACAGTTTCCCAAAAAATATCTTAGTAAGATGATTTCTTCAGATATAGAAAGAAGAAGAAGAAAACAGGCTTCACTTCAAAGGTTCGCGGGGTTTGCAGATGCAACACCTTCCGAATCAATTCAATATCACAATTTACCAGGTTTAGCGGTAGGATCATTATTCCCTTACAAAAGTGATGAAATTTTGTTGGAAGTACCTGTTAAGCAGTACAAAGATGTAAAAGGCATTCGTAAGAAAAACAACTCTGCACAGAAACTTATCACATGGTTAAAGCAGAAAAAATCGGAAGGTTTAATAATAGAAGGTTTTTGTTCAACTGAAACTTTTTTACTTGCTGCCAGATATGGAATGTCACTACTTGAGGAGTTACCAGGTGTTTATGTAGAGCCACACTTTAAGACATATCGATTATTCTTTGATAAATATCACCTAGATTTTGCACAAGCTGTTGCGTTGATGTACTACCTCTTCTCAGCATATTTCAGTTTGTTACGACCAAGCATTGCAGTTAAAGACATTGATGCAGAATTGGTTTTATATATGGATAGGTTTCCTGGAGCTAGCGCTGGCGGTACGCTTCAAAATTCAGCAATACCAAAAACGGATGGTATGAGATTCGTGGAATATGTTCGAAGAAACTCTCCAACATATTTAGGTATAGAAAAGGCACATAGAAAAGATAACACCATGATAGAGTTTAGAACACTTGATCGTTGGAGTCGTTTAGGAGATCAAACAATAATAGAAGGTAAGCTTCACCCACACTTCAAACTGACAGATTGGTTAGTACAATCAGCCATTGCAACGTCCTATCGAGGGGAATTTATTGCAAACTATACTCCTCATGATGATGCTATTGAACTTGCTGATACTATGGCCGAGCTATACTCTGTTTTCAAGAGCTTTAATATCTGGTCTATGGGTCATAAAGCCATGAGCCACATTAAAGCTGAAAAACAACAATGGGGGATTCCTGATGAGGCTAAAAGGTTTATTTTGGGTAGAGCAGGAAGGTGGTGAGTGAGCCGTAGTCAGAGTTAGGCCCCGAGGTTCATGGTCGCCGATAGATCAAGCTATTTTCTTTAGGAGACATTATCAATCCGTTAATATAATTTTTACGTTTTTTAACTGATGTTTCATGCTTAATGAAAGACCATTAGTCTGACAATGTCATCGTCTAATGGTATAGACAAGAATCAATGAATATTCTTAATTCAGGGAGAGTAGAACATGGCAACGCTTTTTTATGGACGTGAGGGAAGATCTAGAAGTCGATCAAGTCGAGGGCAAGATATTGATATTGAGTTAGTGAGAGAGTATTTTTCTCATGCGGACAAGCATTTCTTTCCGACCCCTCCAATTATCAATGCTGATGGAACACCATCTGAATTTTCAGCTTATACTCTGGTTGTTGTTGAAATACTTGATGGTGAAACTGATCAAGACTTTCCAGGTGTTGGTTATTACTGGTTAGTTCAACTTTCTCCACAGCAATGTACAGAAATAACAGGTATTGATATAACCGAATGACCGCTTCTGGCACTGAACAGACTATCAGGTTGTTTCAACAGCCTAAGTGTGTCAAATCAAATTTGATCTACTACAAATCTCTGCTGATACGGGGCGGAGTGGTTTAAATTGATCTTCAAGGCATTGTCCTTGCTATTGTAGATTGAGTTAGTTCACAATGTAGTTTTAATTAACTGACACACTTAGATGTCACACTTTTGTTTGAGAATCGTTGATGTAAGCAATGCTATGTTTATTTAAAACAATTGTTTACAGTTTTTGTTTACTGGCGGGGCGAGTCCGCCCGTCGGCACCAAATACTTGTAAAGCCTTATAAAATCAAAGCCCATTCAATGTCTTAGAGTACATGGATGGGCTTTTTTTCAATTCTACGTAGGATCCTACGTAATTTCATCGAAGTATTCGACATACTCTACAAGGCCATCGCCGAAATCCTGCTAAATATCTGTCAAAGCAATCCATTCATCATTGAAGAAACCGTCTCTTGTATTGGAGAAAATTCGGAAATGGATTGAGTCATCTTAACCACTATCTTTATTATCACAACCGATGTGATATATCAGGCGGGGTTATGAGATAGGGAGGCTTGGGCATCGGTTTGTTTTTATGATGCATTTCTTGACTGAGTTTGCCTCAGATTTGGTTGGTTATTGTCATGGTGTTTCTCCTGTTGGTTTGGAGGATGTATAGATTGAAGGGTGGAACTCTGGATATTTGGTTTGGTGAGTCTGGCTCTGAGGTACTTCATATAAGGTATCCGTTTTTACGTGGATTCAGGTTCACTGTTTTTATTGGTACTGAGCAAGAACTATTTGTGTCTTATCATGTTTTAAAATGGCTTTTTAGAACACGCGATCTGTTTTAAGGCAATATCAAATTAGTGATGAAGTATGACATCTCTATTTTTAATTTATGTCGTTAGCCTCTTTAAATATAAGCAATTTCTTGATGACATTACACATAATAAAGCCGATAATATGGAGTGAAAAATATGATGCATTTTCCATAAGATATATAGACATCATTTGAAATATTTCAAGTCAGGAGAGACTAATTAAACAAAATAATACTGAGTGGCTCTATGTCTGGTAAGTTAATAAAACTAAAATCTACAGATATTAAAGTGGGCCGCCCACTACCTAGGCCTATATATGACAGTAATGGCTCATTTTTAGTTAGACAGGGCTTTGTGATTAAGTCTTTTGAACAAGTTGAACATTTAATTGCTCGTGGCGTTTATGGTCAACGGTCAGAACTAGACTCTGAAAATCCATCTTCTCTTGTGGATCATAATGCAGTAAAAGCTCAATATCATTCTTCATTTTCGATATTGGAAGACGTTGCCAGCCAATTAGCAATTACATTGGCAAGTTGTGAAGATGACAATGTTAACTTTACTAAAGAAATAATGGCATTGGCTGCAATTATTCAGCATGAATGTGAGCGTAACCCACATGTAGCATTAGCTTCATTGTTCGTACTGGAAGGTGGAAGTTATCCAATAAAGCATTCTGTGGATGTAGCGGTAATTTGTGAGGTAATGGCCCATGATCGCTTAGTTTTACGAGAACAAAGAAAGTCAGTTATTGCTGCTGCTTTGACGATGAATATTTCAATGATTGAATTACAAGAAAAGTTGTATCGGCAAGAGGCTCCTCTCACGGCAGAGCAAAAAGAAACCATTCGATCTCACCCTAAAACAGCAGTAAAAATGTTACGTAGGGCTAATGTTAAAGATAAATTATGGCTTAAATGCGTCCTGGCACATCATGAAACAAATACCGGCACGGGCTATCCCAATCAATTGCTTGGCAAGCAATACCCTCAAGTGACACAGTTAATTACATTAACCGACCAATATTGTGCTCGATTGTCTCCTCGTTCCTACCGTAATCCAGCTCTTCACATGGGGATTCTACGTGATATTTTGCTGGATAAAGGCAAGATGGTTGAATCAGATATCGAAGAATTACTTATTAAAGAATTAGGGCTTTATCCACCTGGCCTATTGGTTAAATTAGAATCTTCAGAGATTGGTGTCGTCACAGCACGCGGCGATAAAGTAGGTACGCCAATAGTCTATGCTTGTAAAGATATAAGTATTGGTAATTATAAACAGCCTAAAATGCGTAATACTGCATTACATGGGTACAAGATAGTTAGTGTACTTCTTAGTGACGATCCTGAAATCACCTTTGATAGAAGAATTGCTTGGGAATTTGACAAAGGTGAAGATACTTCAGAAGTATTGAATATACGTTCTTCATCAGATGATAAGCCTGCTCAAGTATTACCAGAGATCAATAACGCAGTAGATGCTCCAAAAGTGGTGAGCATAAGTTCTTCATCAGATTATAAGCGTGATCAAGCATTATCAGAGCTCCATAATGCAGTAGATGAATTACCGGTATTACCTTCGGCTGTATGCAAGCTCATGGGGCTTAGCGTTTTGAATGAGCATTATTTTAAATATGTACAGCAACTTGCTGAGCAAGATCCAACTTTTGCGGTGAGGTTGATAAGGCAAGCAAATTCGGCCTCACAATCCCCCGTTTCTGAAATCACCTCCCTTAAAAGTGCTGTTTCTAGAATCGGTTCTTTGCAGATAAAGAGGTTGATAACGGCCTTTTCGGTGGCTCAAATTTTCATACCAACCAATACTAGTGAGCGTGATTTGTGGGCTCACTCCATACAAGTTGCTATTACGGCTCAGACAATAGCAAGATTAGCTCCTGAGAATAAAATTGATCCAGAACAAGCTTATTTATGTGGCTTATTACATGATATTGGACGGTTTATTTTATTCAAGAAAATTCCTGAAGGTCCTGTATGGACAGATGAGCAAGATTGGGGGACCCCTGCAGAACTCCTCATAGCAGAGCAAACAGCATGTGGCTTAAATCATGCTGAATTAGGCGCGATGGCGAGTAAACGATGGGCATTACCTGAAGATGTTTCCACAGTAATTAATAGCCATCATAACTACACTTATCCAACATTAACTGCTTTGGATAAAAAAATGACTAACCTGATAAAGATAGTTCAAATGGCAGACTACTTTAGTATGAAACTTATGAGGAAGGCAGAGCTGTTGGACCTTACCCCTCAAGAGTTAGAGGCTGAAATATTAGAGAAGTGCCTCCATTCATCGTGGGACAGCCCCCCTGTTTCACCAGCATTACTACAAGAAGAAGCGATTAATATTTATAAACAAGCATCTGAAACACTGGATGAGCTAGGTATTCACATTGACTGATGTAATTGTCAACTAAATCAGCACACGAAATTAGGCAGTTTTTAGGTGGTTTTCCTCATATTCAGATGGAGATATATTTCCCAATTTCGTATGCCGTCTTTTTTGATTATAAAAAGGTTCAATGTAATCAATGATATCTGCAATAGCTTCATGCCGAGTTTGGTACCGACGATAATTTACTCGCTATCTAAATATTTTCCTTTTGGCTCATGCTACAAAGGACACCATGCTCAGGTAAGTATCGTTGAAATGATTCACGTGTAAAAGTCCGTCTTGAACTCATTTTTCACCTCGTTAGTTTTGATAATAATATCTAACTCGGCGTCCTTAATCATTAAACCATCACAATATTTCATAATTACAAAAGCATAAGGATTTGTTAAGTGTGATATGTTTCACTATTTCTAGTGAGTGACTGCTAGCCATTCCATTGAAAGCTGTTTCTATTTGGTATGATGTATTATCTTTAGGACTAAATATGATTGTATGAACACATTAGCAGACAGCATCGTACATAAATTAGACTTAGCTATTCCCAGCGAAGACGCATCAACGGGTGGCGTCGAGCTTAATGAGAAACTATTACAGCACTGGATCGATGAGTTACCGAAAGATGATCTTGCTGAGTTTTGCCAGCTCTATCTAGAAGCTCTTACTCGTTTCAATGGAAACCAAGTCTCGCATATACAGCGACTAGAGTCTCTTGAGCTCTATCGTGAACCATTGAATAGCTTATTATTGACCTTAAGCAGAGAAGAGCTTGGCAAGCTTATCCCTGAACCTAAACAACGTCTGAAAATAATCTCTACCTTAGCTAGCTTAATGTCGAAATTAGCAACGGGCTATAAAATAATCATTGTTGACGCGTGGCAACAAAATGAAAACCTAAAAGTGAGCCCGATTATCCTACTTGCGATAAATCGTGCTTGTGAACAACTTAGTTTTATGGCGTTGCATGCCTATAAATTTTACCAAACTGTACCTGCTCGTGTTTTTTATGAGCTACATCAACTTTATCTATTTACTGAACATCATTCTGTCACTGATGTTATCCCGCAGGTAGGTAGTCGCCACTATGCTGCAGCCTCTTTTAAAGATCATTATGCTCAGATACTGTTAGTTAGTATTAGTAATCCCTATGGGGTTAACAGTGGTGAGGTCTTAAGAATATATAATCTTATGGAGCAACTAGCCTCTGTTGCAGAAATACAGCCACTACCTGATGAAGCAATACATTCGGCGGGATGTTTTTATATTAATTGTCTAAGTGACCGAATTCCAAGTCCAAAGCTACGACCAATAATTGAGAGTCAATCGCAGCCACCTACACGCATACTTAACACTAAACCTGTATTACACCTTGTTGATCAATTATTTCAGAAAATGAGCGGCCCCGAGGATGTAGTTGAAAGAGTTATTGATGTCGCATTATTAAAACAGGTTGTGCCATATTTAAATACATCTTATGAGCGTAAGAAAAAACGTATTGCGATGACGGATAATACAGAGACTTATGTTGCCATAGGGTTAAAAACAATTCACCACTGTATGACCAATTGTAAAACTCTGCCAGAGAAAAGCATTGCCTGTTTGACTCAGCCTTGGCAGGTCATTAATAAAAATGCCTTAGGCTACCTGATAAGCCAATATCATGTGAGTGATTCAACGCAGTTAGATATTGGTAATTTTATTGCCATTTTTGAGTTCGAAGAAGGTAAGAGCCCTACGATCATGCTGGCATCTATCTGTTGGTTAAGAACAGATAACAATGGACTCACTAAAATGGGCTTAGAGTTTATTGAGGGTAGTGCTATTGCTGTTCAATATGTTCTTGAGGACCAAGATGCTAGTCAACCCGCTATATTATTATCCGAAATTAGTCATATCATGCAACCTGCCACAATAATAGCTGAGCAAGGCACTTTTGCACCCCAACGCTTATTAACTACTAAAGCCAAGAAGAAATATCTTCAATTTACATTATGTGCCGAAAAGCTTATTGACTGTAATGTAGATGTTGATCGTTTCACCTTTACAGTTAATGAGTAAGATGAAAAGAACCTCATTCTTCACAAAGCCGTAACGAAATAGTTGAGCTTCGTATAGGAAAGCCAAGTTTTCTGTATTGCGTAGAAGGTGCTCAGCTAAAACAAGTAAAAAGAGATGAAGCACTCTATTATGAAAAAGAAAATGGTCGAAACAAACTATTCTTTTATGAAGCTTTCCTTGCTACCGGCATTTTCGCTGAAACAGTTGAAGATGGCGATATTGAGCTTTTTTAGTTAGAGAGTTTTTATTTATTAACGACAGGCATCTGCAGGTAGTTGAAGCAGTTTATATCTAAACTGTTTATTATTTAACCTGGCTGTCCATCGGCTCGGGGTTTAATGAATATCATGAAATATGCTGATATAAATAGTACAAATGCAATAAGCCAGAGCAGTTGGGCTAACCCTATGATATGTAGGTAAGCACTGGGTACTAATATAGGTAAGATTACTCGAACGAGAGCACCTACAAATAGACTTAAAAATACCCATGTCACTATCTTAGGTGGTTCATTAATATTTCTTCCTGTATGTCCCAGAGATATACGTGAAATCATACCTAAGCTCATCATGCCTATGCCTCCATAGGTAAATGCATGAAGTGGTATCGATGTTGGGTAGAGGTTAAAGAAGTTTATTGCTTTAAGGACAAAACCCAATACAAACATACTGTAACCGAGGAAAAGCACCCAAAGTAGTGGTTTTTTCCAGATCCCATTTGTATGCCAGCCCCAAAGTCTAACGCTATGAACTACGGCTAATACTGCTGAGAGTAGAGCCGTTAATAAAGCCTGTTTGAAAAACACATCAGTCAGCCATAGTGCAACTAAAAATAGTAGGCTACTTGAATCAATAAATGACCAGTTTTTAATCTGAACTTTATAACCCACACCACGTTCAATAAAAAAGGGCATAACCCGTCTAGATAGAGTGAAAATCAGTGCCATGATAAGGTATACACCAGAGAACAATCCCCATGAAACGCCTTGATTGACGATGTGAAGCACACCTAAATAATAGACAATATCTGCAGCAAGAATAAGCACAAGAATTGAAACAATCAGTAATTGACGCCATTGTTTTACTTTTGCTATTGGATGAATGACAGCAACAATTAAACCAAGTAAAAAGGCTAAATCGAATAGTGCTGCCCACTCAAATAATAATGGTAAACCTGCTAGAGGCAAGACTCTAGCAAGGAGCCATGCTAAAGCTAGGCTTGCTAAGGTCCAACCTTTAATGGTTGGTACGCCTGTCCAATTTCGAACCGCAGTAAGTAGAAATCCAGCAATAATGGCTACACTATAACCAAAGACCATTTCATGTCCATGCCACGCTATTGGTGTGATGTAGTTGCTCAACGGCAATGATTTACCAAAAGTATAAGACGCCATCCATAGCAATGTTGCTATGATTGAGAACACGCTTGCTAATAAGAAAAAAGGTCTAAAGCCTAATTCAAATAAAGCAAATTTTTTAGTAGGCTGTGGGTTCAATGTTGGTTGTTGCATAGATACCTATTCATTTTATGAGTTTTAGCCTTCTCGGGCTAATGGATATTGCAAATCATCGTGAGCAGAGTCTTCATCACCTGTGGGTGACTGACGTTGTAATTCTAGATCTTTGAAGTTGAACAGCTCATTATCAGCTAATTGTGAAGGCGATATATTTTGTAGGCTTCGGAAAATATTTTCTAAGCGACCTGGATTTTGTTTTTCCCAGCCTTGTAGCATTTCTTTGATTACTTGTCGCTGCATGTTTTCCTGTGAACCACATAGATTACAGGGAATAATTGGAAAGTTTTGTTGCTCAGAGTAACGAATAATATCCGACTCTTTACAATAGGCGAGAGGGCGGATCAAAATATTGGTTTTATCATCACTCAGTAGTTTAGGTGGCATGGCTTTGAGCTTGCTGCCATAAAACATATTCAGAAATGCAGTTTCTATAATGTCATCACGATGATGGCCTAGTGCAATTTTAGTAATACCATTTTGTCTGGCATAGCCATAAAGTGAACCACGACGTAGTCTTGAGCAAATGCCACAGGTTGTTTTACCCTCAGGTACAACTTCTTTAACGATGCTGTATGTGTCTTTTTCAATGATATGAAAAGGGACACCAATTTTTGTCAGGTATTCAGGCAGAATATGTTCAGGGAAGCCCGGTTGTTTTTGGTCAAGGTTGACAGCAATAATTTCAAAATCAATGGGAGCATGTTTTTGCAGGTTCATTAGGATATCGAGCAGGGTATAACTATCTTTCCCTCCTGACAGACAAACCATGACTTTATCGCCATCTTGAATCATATTGTAGTCAGAAATTGCCTGACCTACATTACGACGTAAGCGTTTCTTTAATTTATTAAGTTCTACTTTTTTCTTAGCTATTGTAGCTGTCATTTAAATAAGACCTGAAAAGGGTTGTACTGTAACTATGGTATTAGGTTTAATGCCATCACACTGCTCGTCTAGCAAGATAAAACAGTTAGCAATACTCATTGAACGTAAGATTCCTGAACCTTGCTCTCCAGTCGTTTTAACTTGAGTAATGCCATTTTTATCTTGAAATAGAATTCCTCGTTGGAATTCGAAACGTCCAGCACGTTTTCGAATATTACTAATACAGTTGACCTGCATTAATAGCTGTTCTTGTTCAGGTAAACCTGCAAGCTGTTGTAAAGCACCTGTGACAAATTGATAAAAGGTCACCATTACTGAGACAGGGTTTCCCGGAAGACCAAAGAACACGCTGTCATTTATTTTACCAAAGGCAAGTGGTCTGCCTGGTTTCATGGCTATTTTCCAGAAATCGACTTGCCCCAGTTCTGTTAGCATTTCTTTCACATAATCAGCATCACCAACGGATACCCCACCTGACGTAATGACAACGTCTGCTTGTTGTGATGCGAGTTGTAATGCCTGACGCAGTGCTTCTTTGTTATCAGGAATAACACCTAGATCTAAGATATCAACATCAAGACGTTTCAACATACCGTATAAGGTATAACGATTGCTATCGTATATCTGACCTTCCTCTAATACTTCTCCAATTGAGCGGAGCTCATCTCCTGTTGAGAAAAAAGCAATGCGTAGCTTTCTTTTTACTGAAACTTCACTAATGCCTAATGATGCGATCAAACCTAGATCAGCAGGCATGATTTTATGACCTTGAGTTAAGACAGCTTCGCCTTGCTGAAGATCTTCACCAGCATCGCGAACATTTTGTCCTAATGTATGCATTCCATGAACGGTGATTGATAAATCATCTACTTCAATATGTTCTTGCATAATGACGGTGTCACAATCTGCTGGCATCATAGCGCCAGTCATAATGCGAATACATTCGCCAGATTGAATTTTACCGATAAATGGTTGGCCAGCAAATGCAATGCCTACTTGCTTTAGCGTAATGCTTGAACCTGTTAAATCTGCACCAAGAATAGCATAACCATCCATAGCTGAATTATTGTGTGGCGGTACATTGATAGGTGAAATAATGGCTTGATTTAATATCAAACCTAAAGCGTCGCGTAATGATCGTTTTTCCCAGGCTGTGATTGGACTGATTAGGTTTTTAATGTGTTGCCTAGCTTCTCTAACACTTAGGCTATTGGGTTCATGTGCATCTGCACAGCTTGCTTGGGGTATGAATTCAGCCATGTTTACGCTTTCCAATTAGCAATAAAGGTTTGTAGATAGTTAGCCATCTCATCAATATTATTCAGGTCAAGTTGATCAATTGATATGGTATTGTTTATGGGAGCATCTGTTGCAATTGCAATAACATTAGCATCGTCAGGATGAAGTAATGGTTTTTCTAGAGCAGGGCGATAAAGTTCAATTTTAGGAATGACCTCATGCTTAAAGCCTTCAACTAAAATAAGATCTAATTTTCTAGTATCTAAACGAGGGATAAGATCTGCCAATCGTGGCTCAATCATATCTTTGGGTTGCACTTCCATTAAAGCCATTAAGTTACTTGATGAAACCAGTACTTGTTGAGCACCAGCTTGTCGTATTTCATAACTATCTTTACCAGGTACATCGATATCAAATTGATGGTGGGCATGTTTAATTACAGCCACTTCAATGCCTTTTGAATTTAGTGCTGGAATGAGTTGACGTAATAAGGTTGTTTTTCCTGTGCCACTAAATGCTGCAAAACCAATCAAAGGAACAGGAGAGTGTATTGCAGATTC